>Ga0116193_1001022_pt1 | contig 24636 bp, 19 predicted proteins | sample AD_UKC115_MetaG_FD_89892 | JGI IMG/M metagenome (GOLD analysis project Ga0116193, IMG submission 89892) | Active sludge microbial communities of municipal wastewater-treating anaerobic digesters from Hong Kong - AD_UKC115_MetaG | ecosystem: Engineered > Bioreactor > Anaerobic > Digestate... | reverse complement strand
ACATGCAGCGCTTGTCTTGCCTGGAAATTGTCTAATAAAACAGGCAATTGATCATCCGACAATTCATCTGGAATCGGCATTTTCGAGAATTCTGCCGAAACATGATATGAGACTTTATCGGTATCATATTGCTTTCTGCTGAAGGCATAAATTTCGCGAAATAACTTTGGCTCTATTAATGCCAGAACACGCAGTGCCTCCAAATAACTTGTACCGGCTGTTTTTAAATGGATTTTATAATCACTGTTGGTTGCACAGATACGGTAGATACTGAACTTATCACTGCCAGAGTGCAGACTGATCTTATAATTTCCAAAATATTTTTGTATCGCAGCATGAATTTTATATTCGGTTTCGAATTGACTTAAATCCCCGATATAATCGACACCTTTTTCAAACCTGCCAACGAAACGCGGCGCCAGCGATGTCCATTGAATACCAAGTCTTTTCATTTCATTCGCGATGAAATAATGTTCAAAGACTGAAGTTGGCCAATCAGTCTCATCTACTGATACTTCAAAATCAAAGGGTTTTAAACCCATTCGCTGGCTTAAATCCAAATACATTTCTTTGACGTGCAGGATTGCTTTGCCATATTTTATCAATGCAATCAGAACATCGTGATCGCTGCAGTTGATGTTTTCTACAGGCAGTTTTTGTGTATTGTAGGATTTCAACAGAGAATCCAACGAAATTTGAAAAGCCTCAAAATTAAAATCATCCAGTGCTTCTATTAATTGGACGTTACTGATTTCCGAATCAGCTTTGCATACAAAAGCACCAGGATCGATTGTAAAGAAAGTGTATCCGGCATCAACAAAACTTTTTATATCTTCTGAATTCTTCAAATGATCACCATCAGCGCCCCAAGGCAATCTCCATCCCATTTCAAAGACACCCCACATGGCATCATCCATCACCTGCTGCGGAGTGCGATGCGTCCGAACGTTTTCCCTGACAGATTGCTGAGCGAAAATCGGAGCTATTCCCGATCCTTCAAATGCCAGAATATGTCCTGTTGTTGCCAAACCAAGCCGGTCGCCTGTTCCTGCACTGGTTTGCAAACCGAGCGGTTGAGGATTTAACCATGGAAAGTATTTCCGCATTAACGCTGCATTGTGAGCTGAAAGAGCGAAGATACCTGGTTCGATTTGATCTGTAAGTCCAAGCGGGTTACCTGGGGAACATAAAAATCGATCCCCATTTTGGTTTTTACTCAACCATAAATCTGATCCTTCATAGGATACGATTGATTTTTCAATTTTTTGATAATTCATATCAATTCCTTCTTGTTTTCGATTCACAATGATCCAGCAGTTCGAAATATATGCGTGCCTTTCAAATCAGTCGAGATCACTTGTTGAAGTGTTGTTTTTATATTTCGAGCAAAAACAATCCGATAAATAATCATTTCCCCTATGTTTCGAATCGCTGTACATCATCCGAGTTTGTATACGGATTTTGGCTGTCGATAGACCAGCATATTCGCCAGATCGAGCGCATCTTGTGTATCGATAAACGATCGAGAAACCATTTTCGCTAACCAGTTTGAAACAACTCTTCTCCATACATCATGCCTGGCGGGAATACTGGGAAAGGCTCTTGTATCATCGATAAATCCACTCAGATTATATAATCCGGCAGTTTCAGTAACTGAGTCAAAGAAACGAGTCATTCCATTCCAACTGTCATTAAACCACCAGGGAGGTCCGAGTCGAATCGCAGGATAATGTCCTGCAAGCGGTGCCAATTCTCGTGAATACGTGTATTCATCGACAGTAAACAGGCATAATGTAAAGCGAGGATTATTGCCAAATTTTGATAATAAAGGCTGTAAATTCCGTGTGAATTCTGTTGTTACCGGAATATCGCATCCTTTATCAGCTCCAAATCGGTCATAAATCATATGGTTATGGTTTCTGAGAACTCCGGGGTGAAGCTGCATCACCATACCATCTTCACAGCTCATACGAGCCATCTCGTTCAACATATGACCAGAAAAAGCGGCCTGTTCGGCTTCAGTTGATTCGCCTTTCAGTGCGTTCGTAAAAATTCTATTCAAATCAGGTTCAGGTAGTTCGGATGTCATTGGACATACAACTGCATGATCTGTCGAAACAGCACCCATTGATTTGAAGAACTGGCGACGTGATTCAAGCGCACGAATATAGGTTTTAAAGTCAATAATGTCAATGCCACTGGCATTGGATAGTTTGTCAATTTCTTGTTTGAAATTTGGCGAAGTGATGTTCATCACGGAATCGGGACGAAAAGCTGGAATGATATTTCCTTTCCAACCTGATTCCTTGATTTCTTGATGGATAGAGAGAGAATCGGCGGCTCCGTCGGTGGTGCTTAAGACTTCAATCTGAAATCGATCAAACAGATTTCTTGGTTGGAATTCCGGTGATTTTAATTTTTCATAAATATCGTCATAAATTTCTTGAGCATTGTCTGAATCTGGAATTTCATCGATCCCCAAAATAAATTTAAATTCATAAGCCAGCCAACTATATGAGGCTGTTGTTCTCAGCATATGAAAATTATCGGCAAATCGCTGCCAGATTTTCCGATGATCTTGTTCAATTTCTTCCTTGGAACCGTCTCTCCTTGGAATTCCAAAATCCTCCAACCGTAAGCCCTGAGAATAAAAAAGACGAAATACATAATGATCAGGGATGATCAACAGATCGGCTGGGGTTCCAAAGCCCTCAGAATCTTTGCTGAACAGTTTCGGGTCAACATGACCATGAGGACTGACGATTGGCAGATCTTTAACTGAATGATAAATCTCTAATGCAATTTTCTTCTGCGAATCATCCGGATCAAAAAAGCGATCCTCAGGTAAAATCCATTTCCTACTCATTTTTTCCTCTTTGTACTGATTCGATATATCCACATTTCAGTGTTGGAAGTTCCATTCTTTGATCGCTTTACACATGGCATCAATATTTTCTGCAGGAGTAGCGGGGGAGACGCCGCCGCCAAATGAGAGAATCAATTCCCCGTCATCCTGGGCTTGTTTCAGACAGTTCCATGCTGCCTGATAAACCTGGTCAGGTGTTCCGAAAACTCCAAGATCTCGCGGCGCGACATTCCCCAATAAAACGATATTTTCTCCTATAAGTCGCCTTGTTTCTGAAATTTCCGTTTTATGAGAGAAATTGAAAACATCAAAACCGGCATCTTTGAAAACTGGATAGAGATGCTCGCAAGGCGTATCATTATGATAAATTCGAATTTTCCCTTCAAAATGGTTCCAGATCCGTTTAAAATGGGGCTCTACCATTTTCTGATATTGCCGTTTTGAAATCATTCCAACCAAATCATCCAGAACCATGACACCATCCGGTTCTCGCATCCGTTTCAATTGTGCATCCAGCCAGTCAATAATCGTATCGGTTACTTTCTCAAGAATTGGTGTGATGGTATCTGGATCGGAAATCAGTGATTCCATCAGTGTGGTAACACCCATAAACCAGGATGTAACCGTTAAGATTCCGCGTGAACAGGCAATATGCTGTCCCAATCCATAGGGCTCCAGACGATGATCCATGCGTTCAATCTGTCGCAATACGAGCGGCATGAGCCCGGATGTTTCCGGATTTTGTTTTTTTATGTGAGTTGCCCAAAACTGCAAATCTGTACTGAACGGTTCGACAGAAGGTGGTTGATCATGATGGAAGAGAAGGTGTCCGCCAAAAGCCGAGGCTTCGATCGCCATCCCGTATTCCCACCAAAATCCTGGAATCATCACAGCTTCCGGAAAACGATCGCGCAATCCCATATTGATATCGAACCACAAATTTTCATCCAGATAATAATCGAGTGTGTCAATTCCTGCATAACCCGGGATCCAGGGACTGTCAACGATCAATCCCAGTAAAACCTGATCCGTTTTTTCCCCTCGTGCTGCTTTTTTAAAGAGTTCCCAATGTTTATCCATTTATTTACCTGACAACTTTCTGTATTTTTCTACGACCTGACAGACTGCGAATAAATTTTCTTCCGGTGTGCCATAATCCATATTGATACAACAGATTCCAACGCGATCTAAAGATCCGACCCGATTTAGTAAGTATTCCGTATCAGCGATGATTTCTTCCCGCGTGTTGCGGAGCATGCGGATTGGACTAAGTCGCAAATTTAGAAAGGAATCCGGCAGCGCTTCACGGCATTTCATAGGATCCGAACCCCACCCAACATCACAAAAATCTGTTGGAACTTTGGCATATTCCGCTGCATATCTTTCCATCTGTATGCCGCAATGATGAATTCCAAACGGCTGTATTCTTTCAGCCATTTTTTGTTCGATCGCAAGATGGCAACGGGAATAAATGCGAGGGGATATCATTTGAACAGAACAATTTGCGTGAATAAATGGGGTGGGATTCAGATGAGCTGCCATTCGATTGACCGAAATCGAGTAACTTCCGGTTCGGTGCTGAATATAAGAAGCAGTTTCTACAATTAAATCTGAAATTTCTTGCATAAAGCGAATGGGACGATCTGGTTCTTCTAATAAATCTGTAAAAAGATCTGCGCCGTAAAAATGATATGCGGCATTCAGTAAACCATCTGTATTTAGATCTCCAACCAGATATCCGTATTTATTTTCCTGTGCATCCCAGCTCCGGATTAGTTCCGACATCGGCCATGTTTCCCGAAAATCCGGATGTGAAAATGATTCAATTTGTTGTTTCGTTAACGTTACAGGGAGCGGTTGTGGAGCTTCCGCGTCTGAAAACCGGATTTGCGCTCCCAGCATTGCCGGAATGATAAATCCTCCGGCGACGAACAGAGAACCGATAACCGGTCGCGGTTGAGGATTTTTTTCACCAAATCCAAAATTTCCGAGCTTTTCATAAAGAACTCGCCGCATGATTTGATCATTTTTCTCCCGAGTATCCGCATCCATATAGAATGTTGAATCAAATTTGATCCCTGCATTTTTATTCCACCAATTTGGATTAAAAACAAACTCAAGAGGAAGAAATTGATCTGCAGTGAGGCTCATCATTTTAGTAAACCCCATATGTATGAAGCGTTTCAATCATTGCAACTAAGTTTTCCGGCGGAACATCAGCCTGAATATCATGGATTGTGTTGAAAATATAACCACCTCCAGGCATTAATGCCTCGAGATTTCGTTTTACGTCATCTCGGACTTGTTGCGGTGTTCCCATCGGCAGAATCCCTTGTGTATCAACTCCGCCGCCCCAAAACACAATTTTGTCGCCATAATCTTTTTTTAATTCAAACGGGTCCATTCCTGCTGCTCGAACATGGATCGGGTTGAGGATTTGAACACCAATTTCCAAAAAATCTGGAATAAGAGGGCGAACATTCCCGCAGGAATGGAAAAACCGTTTTGCATTTGGCGCATAAGCTTTCACGCAATCAAATACTTCCTTGAGCCTGGGCTTAATTTGATTGCGAAACATTCGTGGGGAAATCAACTGTGATACCTGCGTTCCATAATCATCCATCAACCCGACGACATCGATGGAATCTTGTAAAATCGGCAAAGCCATTGTAAAAAAGTCGATTTTTAATTCCAGCATTTTATCAAAAAGAAGTCCCGCAAGTTCCGGTTCGCTTGCCATCAACATAAGCAGATAATCCATACCGCATATTCGCTGGGACATTTCAAAAATTCCGGCGAAAGGATCTTTGACTACGACCGCAAAACCTTTGGAATGGTATTCATCCGCCAGCGCTTTTAGTCCCTGTATTCGAATAGGGTCCTTAAAATCAGGCCAAGGATGATTCTTAATTGAGTCTGGAGTCAGTCTCTCATTTTTTAGTGGTTCCTGAAGAATTGAAAAATATAGGCCGTTAACTTTTGGTTTGCGGTAGGTGATTCCCCATTCGTCGTGATACATCCAATAATCACCGCCGTCTGTAACTTGAACATTCCAATTGTGTGCATTGAGCGGGAATATTCCCCTTGTATCTACGCCGATGAGTTGTAAAAAATCCTCATCGGGCAATGCCAGCCCTTGAATTTGATCTGAATAGACAACTTCTTTATCCGGCAACCCGTATGCTTTCCGAAGGTTGCGATAAGCGATTTCGTTTATCCCCGTGACCTGAGTACTTCCTAAATCGAAAGGAACTCGATCCGGTTCCTGGAAATTCATTGCAGTTAATAACCGTTCTCTTGAATTCATTTTAAATACCAATCTTCTTTCATTGCTGAAAACACATTGATAGAGCCTGCCAGGAAAGCAGCTTGCAAAACACGAATTCTTTCAGTGAAATGGACGTGATCGATATATAACGGGGTTTCCAGCTTTTTTGTGAAAGTTCCTAAATCGATAATCCGTATTCCATGTTTTCTCATAATTTCTGATGATGCCCGGTTATATTGCAGTACATCCTGATCGAAACGGAAAAAACCCTTTTCAAATTGTCGATGTCGCTCATCATCCACCGGAGTGGTAGTGACCCATATCATCATCTTCCCTGCTGCTAATATCAGATCAATGATTTCATGTAAATTTCTTTTATATTGCTGTAAAGAAACTTGGCAGGGATCATTGTCAGTCGGCAGTCGTTTCACATCATGAAGTCCTGCGTTTAGAAGGATGACCTTTGCATCCATGCGTGGAAGGATTGTCTGCAAGTAGCGCAATACAACACCTGAGTCTGTGCCATTCTCTTTGTCTACCTCTCCGGGAATCTCTGGCGCGGCAATCTCTCCTTTTCGCACTACTTTCCATTCCGGACTTAAAAAAGCTCGCAGATACGGTGTGTAATGGATGGAAATACTATCACCAAGGATAAATAATTCATTTGTCATCAGCAATTTCTCTTGACTTCGCATAGCCTCATTTCAAAGATTTGAGGGGAGAATTCTCTGTGCAGCATCTCTATCTAAAAAGAGCGTACACCAGGGTGTGTCTTTTAGAATAGTTGCCGGACATTCATCATTGATATCCTGTATTTTTGTCTTCTCGACAGCTTCAGCTTTTCTCGATTCCGGAACTATACACAGCATTCTCTTCGCTGACCGCAATGCTGGAATCGTCAATGAGAGCGCATAAGTAGGCACTTCTTCGATAGTGTGAAAATGTCCTTCTCCTACCTGTTGCCGGCGTGATTTTTCAGCCAGACGGACTTTCTTAATAAATACCGGATCATCAAAATCAGCAAATGGAGGGTCATTGAATGCGATGTGCCCGTTTTCTCCGATTCCCAGTGCGCATAAATCAGCAGGATTATCCCGAAGCAGTTTTTCGTATGCCAGCATGTCTTCTCTTAAAGTATCCGGATTGCCAGGTACTGGATAAAACGCTTTAACTTTGCCAATATGATCCAGAAAATGTTTTTTCAAAAAATATGGGAAACTGGCAGTATGACCAGCAGGAAGACCTACATATTCATCCATGTGGAAGACATTTACTTTTCCCCAATCAATCTGATCCAGTTCCCGCAGCGCTTTTAGAAAGGAAAGCTGAGAGTTGCCTGTCGCAATAATAATATTGGAAAAACCTTTTTCTTGTATCGCCTGATTAATAATTTCACGAGCTTCTAAAGCAGCAGCTTTTCCCATTTCATCGTTTGTTTCATAAACAAAGACTGGAAGTTTTCCCCAAACATCTTGAAAAATTGGTTTCATTTTGCAATTTCCTTTTATTTGCATGAATAGTTGTTTACATAGATGTATTGCATTTTTTCTCCGGCGCTCAAACGGACTCCGTGCAGCGTATTCAGCGGTATATTTACAATTGACGGTTCACTGATATGTATTTCCGAATTTCCCAGAATAACTGTTCCGGATCCTGAGAGAATTACGTAAGCTTGCATCCAGTCAGAATGGGAATTGATTTCAGTTTCAGTAGGCCCTTCGAGCGTAACAAGTCCCATAGAAATATTATTCCCTGCTATTCCTTTTGGCATCAAATGTTTGTAAACGATATTGGGACCACTCTCTTGTGTGTATTGTTCTAATTCTTCAAATGTTTTTATATAATTCGTGTTCATATGATTCCTTTTTAATTGACAGAATATACGGTAATACCTTTTTGAAGCACTCTGACTGGAGTGAAATCATCATTAAAAATGACTAAATCCGCAGAAAGGCCTGATTTTATGCTTCCAGTCTCCTGATTGATGTGAATAATTCTTGCTGGTATTTCAGTGACCATCCGAATCGCATCCGGAATAGTAAGTCCGACTTTCTCAATGAGAACCGGTATTTCTCGATTTAATAGTGTTGTACTGCCTGCAAAACAACTCCGATCAGGAACCATACCGACACCGTCAGCTACTTCATAAATCTGATCTCCGACGGTAAAATGAGAACCTTCGGGTAATCCAGCGCCATTTAATGCGTCCGAAACTGCACAAAGAGAACCTTTCTTTGACTGTACTGCAAGCTTCATTAAGGTAGGTGGTAAATGGCGATTATCTGCGATAATTTCTGCCGTTAAAGATGGATTCGTCAGAGCAACCTCCAATAACCCCGGTTGACGCCAGGGACCATGGCGAACGACACTTGACATAGCGCTCCACAGATGCGTTACATGAGACGCTCCAGCATCTATTGCCGGAATTATTTCTTTTTCAATCGCCATGGAATGACCTAAGGCTGCAATAATCCCTTTTGCTGTAATCTTTTTAATCGAATTAATGGCTCCCGGTAATTCCGGTGCAATCATCAGCATTGAAAGCGCATCAGGAATTTCCAAAAGTTCCTCGATTGATCCATCATCCGGTATTCGCAATGTCGAGGCAGGAATGGCTCCATTAGCAGCTGGTGAGATATAGGGACTTTCCAGATAGGCACCCGTGATTTGGGACATTCCGATTGTCTGTGCTTTTTTCCAGGTCGCAATGAAGTCAAGCGAACGACATAATTGCGGAATAGCGGCAGATACCAGTGTCGGTTGGAGCGTCGTAACACCACAGGAGAGCGTTTTAGCCAGGATGGTTTGAAACGCTGATTCATCCGCTTCATTGAATGTATGATGTAGGCAGCCATGGATATGTAAATCGATCAAGCCCGGCGTAATGAATTTTTGCCTTGCATCGACACAATCATAATCATTTTTATTAATGGAATCAATTTGGTCGATGGCTTTAATTTTTCCATCTGCAATCAATAAAGTTTTTCCTTCAAGAATTTGATCAGAAAGAATGATTTTTCCATGAATAATTGCAGTTGGTTTACTGGCTATACTCATTTTTTCAGACCTTCCAACGATAATTCTTCTGCTCTATGACAGGCAGTCCAGTGATTTGGTGAGATTTCTCTCAATTCCGGAACTTCAGTTTTACACCGATCTTTGCAGTAGCTGCATCTGGGATGAAAGTAACAACCGCTTGGCGGATTTGCCGGGCTGGGAACTTCGCCGGGAAGTCCTTTCCGATCCTGCTGCAATCTTGGATCCGCAATCGGAACTGCTGCCATCAACGCTTCTGAATATGGATGACGGGGATTGTAATACAGTTCCTCAGTCGGTGCAGTTTCAACAATTTTTCCGACGTACATTACGGTAACGCGGTCGCATATATGCCGTACTACAGAAAGATCATGTGCAACGAACAAATAGGTAAGCCCCATGTCTTCCATTAATTCCATTAATAAATTTAAGACTTGTGCCTGAACGGAAACGTCCAAAGCCGAAACAGGCTCATCTGCCACAACAAGTCTTGGTTGAAGCGCCAGTGCACGGGCTATGCCGATCCGTTGTCTCTGTCCGCCGCTAAATGAATGAGGATACCTGACCATATATTCAGGTCGCAAGCCAACTTTTATTAATAAATCGACAACGCGCTCTTCTCTTTCTTTGCGGTTTCGAATTCCGTTTACCAGCATCGGTTCGCTGATAATATCAAAAATGTTCATGCGTGGATTCAAAGAACCAAAGGGGTCTTGAAATATCATTTGCATTTCTGGCCGCATCGGGCGGAGATCTTTATCCGACATATGCGCAAGATCGACATATTCCTGCTTTTTATTTCGAAAGAAGATTTCACCTGCTGTCGGTTCATAAGCCCGCAGGATACATCGGGATGCGGTAGTCTTTCCGCAACCAGACTCCCCGACCAATCCGAGTGTTTCGCCTTCGTTAATATAGAGATTTAAATCATCAACAGCCTTGACATCCCCAATATGTTTCTTAAAAATCCCGCTGGTGATGGGAAAATATTTTTTCAGATGATTGACTTCCAGGAGTCTTTCAGCAGGAATATTTCTTTGAGTAAAAGTTTTATCGCTCATCTGTTGTTAACCTCGTTTTTTTCGTAGCGGAAACAACTGGCAAATTGTTGATCTCCCACAATATACTCAACAGGCAGCTCGACATCGCATTTTCCTTTGATTGCATCAATGCAACGCGGATGGAATGGGCAGCCTTTCGGCTTATTAAAGGGATGGGGAATCGAACCGGTGATGGTTGGCAGTTTTGTTTTCGTGGTTTTTTGCGCTGACGGAATAGATCGCAGCAGTGCCTGTGTGTAAGGGTGTTTTGGATTGTGGAATATGGCATCGACTGGTCCTTTTTCCATTACACGACCAAGATACATCACGACGACATATTGTGCCATTTGCGCAATAACACCCAAATCATGTGTGATAAACAGAATGGACATCTCTCTTTGACGCTGTAAATCTTTTAGCAACCTTAGAATTTGTGCTTGTGTTGTGACATCAATTGCAGTGGTTGGTTCATCCGCAACCAGAAGTCGGGGATTTCCAGCAATTGCCATGGCAATGATCGCTCTTTGACGGAGTCCTCCTGACAACTGCCATGAATATGAATCTACTCTTTTCTCCGGCATGGACATCCCGACAGATTTGAGCGATTGTACACAGATTTCTCGTGCTTCATTTTTATTGACGTTGCTGTGAAGCATAATTGCTTCCATAATCTGGTTGCCGATAGTGTGAACCGGACTAAAAGCAGCCATCGGCTCCTGTGGAATCAGAGCAATTTCGCCACCACGTACCGCACGAATTTCTTTCCCTTTCTCGTTCATAGCAGTCAGATCGAGGTATTCATCCGGATGATCGCGCTTGCTTAGAAGAACTTGCCCTCCCATAATTCTCCCGGGTGGTTCGACGATTCTGAGGATCGATTTCATCGTTACAGATTTTCCACAACCTGATTCGCCGACAATTCCCAATACCTGACCTTTGTATGCGTCAAACGAGACACCATCAACCGACTTAACGATTCCTTCATCCAAATGAAAGTAAACTTGTAAATCACGTACAGATAATAATGGTTTTTGATCAGTCATTTTTGCTCCTATTTACTGTACGGATCAGCTGCATCACGCAAACCGTCTCCGGCAAGATTGAACATAAGTACCGCAATGACGACTACTAAACCAGGAATCATCAGCCAGGGAGCTTGAGCCATCGTTTTTACATTTTGAGCTTCCTGAAGCATAACGCCGTAACTGATTGCAGGCGGTCTGAGCCCAAGACCAAGAAAACTCAAAGAGGTCTCATTGACAATCATCTGTGGAATCATCAGGGTTCCAGTTGCAATGATGTGACTTAAGAAAGTTGGAACCATGTGGTTGGCGATAATGCGAAACTTACTGCAGCCAATTAATTCTGCTGCCAAAACATAATCTTCTTCCCGAATGGACAAGAATTTTCCACGGACTTCACGCCCTAAGGTTGTCCAGCCTAATAAGGAAAGAATCACAGTAATTGCAAAAAATCGTTGTTCGGATGACCAGTTTCGCGGCAATGCTGCTGTCATTGCCATCCAAATTGGGACGTAAGGAACGGAATTTAAAATTTCTATGAGTCGCTGAATAATCATGTCCGCCGTTCCGCCAAAATAACCGCTGATTCCACCGAGCAGCACACCTAACAACACACTGATCAGAACAGAAACCATACCAACGGTCAAGGATGTTTTTGTCGCGTACATCAGACGCGACCATTGGTCTCTGCCCATACGATCGGAGCCTAAAATGAAAATACGTGTTGATGCGTCTGCCGGAACAAGTAAATGACGTTCTGTATTCCAGAAAAGAAATTTCCATTGGAATCCTTTTCCAAAAAATTTAACGTCAACCGATTGAGCAGGATCAGAAACCCATTCCATGGCCAGCGTTTTCATGTTTCTTTTACCGACTAATTTTTCAGCCCAAAGATCAACTTTCCCATCTTTAAAAAAGTGGATTTTTTGAATGGGAATATATGCCTCACGCGCATTCGTCTTTTCGGAATACTGATTTGCATAGAAATCAGGGAAAATGATAATGGTCAGAACGAAGAACAAAAGGAATAAACTGATTACAGCGAGACGATTCTTGCGATAACGCCACCAGACCAGCTTCCAGTTTGACGCAACAGATACTTTTTCTTCACTTGCCGAAGATGAAAATTCTTCTGCGTTTTCTTTGTCCGCAATCATAGTAAATTCGTTTTGTTTGGATGAGGATCCTTTTTTTTGTGTCATTTTCCTTTACTCCATTCGAATGCGGGGATCAACCCATACCAACAACATATCGGAAAGAATCGTTCCTATAATAGCCAAAAGACAATAAACCAACAAAATAGATCCGGAGAGATACATATCCTGCATGGATAATGCTTGCAGTAATAAGGGCCCGATATTTTGAAGATTCATAACGGTAGCAACAACCAGAGAACCCGAAAAAAGCTGCGGTATATAATTGCCAATGGTACTGACCAGGGGGTTAATTGCTAATCGGACTGGATATTTCATAACAAGAGCCCATTCAGACATACCTTTTGCTCTGCCGGTAATCATATAAGGTTTCCCGAGTTCATCCAGTAAATTCGCTCTCATAATGCGTGTAAGCCTCGCGGAACCACCCAAAGCTAATATCAGTGATGGCAGCCAGATATGGCTTAACAAATCGCCAACCTTAGCCCAACTCCATGGCGCCATTTCATATTTCGGTGAAAAAAGACCGACCAGATTTAATCCCCAGAGATCATAACAAATCCACATAAGAAGCAATGCCAGGAAAAAATTCGGAATAGCAACGCCGATGTAGTTGATAACCGTAAAGAAATAATCACCAATTGAATTCTTATGCGTTGCTGAATAGATTCCTGCGGGGATCGCAATCAGCCAGGATAGTATAAAAGAAAAGAATGCAAGCAAGACAGTCAGGCCAATTCTGTCACCAATCAATTTTGTGTTCGGGAGCATATAAAGCAATGACAATCCCATGTCTCCATGCAGTAGCTTGCCCATCCAGCGAATGTATTGAATATGCATGGGTTTATCCAAGCCATAATCAATGCGCATTAAATTGAGCTGTTCATTATCCATCGATGATCCTGATCCGGCAAGAATAGCTGAATAGGTCGTCATGAAATCACCCGGAGGGGCCTGGATCAAGAAGAAAATGACGATAGAAAAAACGAGTAACAATAACGGAATGACGAGTAATCTTTTTGCGATGTAACTTGCCATTTATCCTCCTTGAAAATGATTTCTACATACTGAATCATTCTGTTGTTGATAATTTCTTTTCTCACAGTCAATCTTATTGACTGGTAAATTTCTCAAAGAGAACTATAAAAAGAAATTATTAACAACAAAACCTTCCTGCAAATCGAATCGATACCAGTTGTTCGAAATATGGGGAGGTTTCTTTGTTGTTATGTTTTTTTACGCAAAAAATAAAAACATCATAACAACAAATTTTTCACCCTTTTTTCAAATAACAAATCTATTTTTAAAAATACTGAATTGATATTCTTATAAGCTTATTTTTCAAGATAATAAATCACTGTTATGGAAAGTTACAGGTGGGTGAGGGATCCACCCACCTGTGTGAAAATAAATAAATGTTATTTCGTGAAATAGAATTGTTCTGCGCGACCATTTCCTGGAGTGCGGAGCGGCCAGTCATTTCCGAGTGTATCAGCAGCCGGGACGTTGGCTAAGTTCACATTGATCACTGCGACACCCTGAATCAATGGGGTCAGACCAACCAGACCGATTTCATAACAGCCTTCTGACCAGATTCTGAACAGTTCTTTTCCTAATTCAGCCTGTTTTTCAGGATCGACATGTTTCGCTTCGTCAATGATATCCATGATGCGTTTGAAATCAGCATTTGGTTCATAACCTTCTGCACCATTCGAGTTGAGCCATGTTCTGGCTGCAGTAGCGATACAGACACCCGGGCTTGTGCGAGGATCAAATTTTGGAGCTCCAGTGAACGGGAATCCGGTGGTGTCCTCATTCCAAATTTCTGTCATGAGTTCATTGGAATCGCGTTTTGCGAAGTGGTTGGTTCGTTCATTTTCTACGACAACACCTTCGATACCAATTCCCTTCCAGTCTTCGGCAACCATCTGGGCAATATCACCCCAGTTTGCGAACTGCGGGGCATAAGCAATTTCGATCATACAGCGTGATCCGTCCGGCATCAAACGATATCCTTCAGCATCTCGCTTGGTCAGACCAAGATTATCGAGCAGCTCGTTGGATTTTGCCTGATCATATTCTGTATATTTGAAGGCGTATTCATCGCCTGGATAATATGGGCTGGTGTTTCTTGGAACTGGCTGTCGTGCTTCACCAACGCCCAGGAAGGCACTCTGGATAATTTCTTCACGATCGATACCAATTGACAGTGCAACCCGAAAATCATGATTTTGGAACAGCTTCATGTATTCCGGATCTTTGTCATAGTAATAGTTGATGGACAGGGCTGCGTCAACTCCGCCGAAGGTCGGCCATAAGCGGACATCGTATTTACCGGATTTTTCTGCTTCTTCAACCAATGCCGGGTAGTTTTGCATGATCACATGGCGGTCCTGCATATCCAATTCACCCTGAATCACAGCCATATTCAATGCATCAATGCTTTGATAGGTGATGAAATTGATTTGATCAATATAGGGAAGTTGCTGGCCGGCTGTGTCAACAATCGGATAATACGGATTGCGGACAAGCGTATAAATCGGGTCGTTAATGGTTGTGACGGACATCCATGCTGCCATGACTGGGCGGTCAGGATTGCGGAAAGGAGCCTGACGATTTTCGAATAACTGTTTCCAGGTTTCGAAAGATTCTTTTTTCGCCATTTCATTCAGTTCGTCTACGTTGGTATAGGACGCATGGAATTGCTTTAAGTATGCTGAAGGCAGGAACATCGGGATGAGGTTGTCTCGATTATCCATGGCTGCAACTTCCATCGGAACCGTGGTAATGGGATCCTTCCAGGTAAAGACCACTGTATAATCATCCGGTGCAGTGACCTCAACCAGCGAACCATCCGAGTTGTATAACCAGGGGAGTTTGGCAGGTTTTAGTTCCGGGTTGCAATATACGTCATTAAACCAGAATAGTATATCTGCTGAAGTAAAGGGAGAACCGTCAGACCATTTTGCGCCTTTTAGCATCTCAAATGTCCAAACTCGATAATCCTCACTGGGAGTTAAAGCTTTAATTAAATGAGGATACGTAGATGTTCCGTCCTGTGAAAATCGGACCAGGGAATCATACATCCATCGGACATAGCTGTTATGATCATTCGGACCGGTAATGCCACGACGAAGCGTACCGCCGTAAACGCCGACTGACTCCAGCGGGGTTTCGACAAGTGGTTCTTCCGGAAGGCGATCCTTGAGCGCAGGCAGTTCGCCGGCAGCAACTTTTTCTGCCAGCATAGGGGCTTCGCTGTAATCAACAGCGGAGACGATACCGACAGCAGCAATTACTAAGACAAATGTCAATAGTAATCCGAAAACAATACTTCTTCGATTCATTTTTTTCCTCCTAACAAATTATGAATGTCATTTTGACTTCAAATCAAAAAAGACGTGACGGTTTGTCAGCGTCTATCCTCACGAATTGTATTAAAGTCCCAGCCCAGTTGATCACATAGGTTTTTAACATGAGAATCCCAGGTCGGTTCTTCTGGATTAAAGCCGTTTGGGAAACAATCAACACATAAATACCGTACACCCTCTTTATTGAGTGCTGTAACCCGATGCCAGGTATGCGGGGGAATTCGAATTACCTGTCCGGGGATGATTTCAAAAAATTCTGATTCTGACGATCCGTCCTCTTTTATCTCTAATTTTCCAACGCCCTGAATCATATAAAAAATTTGTTCGGCATCATCATGCTTATGAAAAGGAGGTGCTTCTTTTTCATCTAATAAGACCATGAAAACCTCGGAAGATGCTGTTTCCTCACGAGGAATTGTCAGATCATTGATATGAGTTGGGTAACGATAACGAATAATTTTTCCTTCGGTCTCAAAAACATATTTTTTCTTTTCCATCTTTTTCTAATTCTCCATTGATTTTCTCGGAATGAGATCCAATTTTCTTTATAATGATTTGTAAAAATTATTCAGGGTGTCGGAGCAGGACCGGTAGAATATCTTAAGGTTAATGGTGCATCAATTTCCATATAACCTTCACCTTTTTCGTAATCGCCCATATTCATACGATAGACTGTTCGCATAGCTAATGCTCCAATTTGTACTTTTGGAGGCGAAATCGTAGTTAATGGCGGATTGGTGTGGGTTGTCAGATAAATGTTATCGATACCGATTACAGATATATCTTCAGGGACTCTCAGTCCTTTCATGCGTATAGCTTTTAAAGCGCCGACTGCAATCAGATCATTGTAAGCTAAAACAGCGGTTGGTCGTTTTGATTCCGGGAGTGTCAATAAAGAAATCATTGCTTGAAAACCGCCTTCAACGTTTGGAAAACTGCCGGGACAAAGATCAGGTTCCAAATTGAGATTAATCTGAGCCAAGGCATCCTCAATGCCGCTTCTTCGATTAAGAGAGGTGTCGCTCTTCGATGGACCTGAAAGATAAGCGATTTTTCTATGTCCTAAGTTGATGAGATGCGTTGTAGCCTGGAATAACGATTTGTGATAATCAACTGTAATGCAGCAAATCGATGGATCTTTAACGTACCGATTGACAAGTACTATCGGCAGATTGCATTGATGGTAAAAGTTCAACAAACGTGCATCGGATATTCTAGAGGCGCATAAAATCAATCCGCATAAATTAAAATTTCCTATGGATCGAAATGTTTCCTCTTCGAATTGTACATCTTCATTCGTTTCAAAAATTTGCACACCATAATCGAGAACCTTTGCTTCGCTTGTAACACCGCGCATAATATCTAGGAAATACGGATTCGAAAGATCAGCCACAAGGAGACCGATCACATTGGAGAATTCACGATGATGATTGCTTCTTTTGGGAAATTCAACACCTAATTTTTGCGAAGCTTGTAATACTTTCTGTTCCAATTCATAACTGACAGCGGCATTTCCTGTAACCATCCTGGAAATCGTTGATTGGGATACACCAGCTTCTTTTGCAATTTCCTTCAGTGTAATTTTCATAAAACCTGTATAAAAAATTTCAGACAATTTCAGAAATTTTCTTCATACTTATTATAGCAAACCACCCTGAATTATTGATGTGACTTTTGTCACAGATCCGTCATGAATTCAATTTTTGCACCGGCTAATTGCTCATGTTTTGAAAAATTTTCAATCATAAGAAAGGAGCGCTTCTTGAAATATTTCATGAAATATTTAGAAAAATTCTTTGATTACACCATATTACTCGTTCAGTAATTCGGAAGTTGGAGCAGTTAATCGAAATTTTAAAAAAATCCTATTGGGGTAAGAAAAAAATAATAATCATGCAGTTTTTTATGGAGAGTAAAAACTGCACGATTATATTTAATTCTTAGTCCTCATTTATTGAATAATTTTGGAATATAGCGATTCCCCATATCGATTTTGAAAATTCTGACTCAATTTCGAATTGGAGATTCTCGTCTTATGAAAATAACGAGGAAAGACCGATCATTAATACTGGAAGCCACAGGAGCGCAACAGTTGTTGTACTGAAAATGCTGATTGCCGCAAAATCAGTATCCTTGTCAAAGGCTTTTGTAAAATTTACCATCGAAATTCCGGTTGGCATTGCTGCATCCAGGATGACAAATTGTTTCATCAATGGTTCAAGAGGAAGAAACCATACGATTCCAAGCAAGATTAATGGTGAGAGTACCATTTTAATCAGAATCAAATACCAAATTTGGGAGTATTTATGTCCGGCGAATGTCTGGATTCCTGCCAATTGGGAACCACACATGATTAAAGCAAGCGGAAGTGTAATTCTGCTGACCATTTCAAAAGCCGGCGAAAAGAAATCCGGGATTTTTAGACCAAGTATTCCAATGATCATTCCAAAAATTACAGCAATAATATTCGGTTCTTTGAAAATAGCAAAAATGTTCCCTTTATGATTTCTTTGAAAAAGCGATGGCAGCAGTATTAGGAAGAATGGAATTGATCCGCCAAAATCATAAAGCGTTGCAGCGACAATGCCTTGCGGTCCATAGAAACTTGCCGCAAAAATCATTCCAAAGAAACCAGTATTTCCCATAATCGAACATAATCGAAAAGTAGACTCCCTTTCAGGACTGATATGGAAAAATCTTGCCAAAGGTTTTGAAAGAAAATAAAGGATGATTAATAAGATGAAATTAACGAGGAAATAAATAGGAGCCGAAAATACATATGCACGTGTCATATACGAACTGGCTGCCTGAAAGAGATAAATTGGAAAAAGTATCTTTAAGAGAAAGCGGGAAAAATCAATTGTCGCCTGATCATTAATAATTTTCTTTTTTCTAGATATATAACCGACAGTAATCAGAAGGAATAATGAAAATGTTGTCTTGAAAATTTCGAAAAATTGCATAATTTTTTATTTTGACCTTTTATCATCTGATTTATTAAACACTCATCAAATCTCCAGCAATTCCAAATATGGAAAGGAATGCTTGTTGTGGTGGTGTTTGTACGCTTCGTGAAAAAAACCACAACAACAAGATCTCCTTATTTTTCTCGTACGAGAAAAATAATTCGAAAAACTGGCGATTATCAGAGATGCATCCAGGATATTAGAATATCATTGAAATTTGGATACGTGGATAATTCCACATATGTTATTCGTTGTGATAGTTCTTCACAACGTTTCCTGATTTCTGTGGAACGCAACATGGCACAGGCGCCAGTCCCTGCTGCATTCCCTACTTGTTGAAATTTTTCCGGGTTGATATCAGGGAACATGCCGACGATTACTGCACTGTTTACGTTGAGAAATGTGCCAAATGCGCCAGCAACGATAAACTCTTCAACTTGATCGGACGTGATACCTGTTGTTTCGAGAAGAATCTCAATTCCTGTGCGAATGGCGCTTTTTGCTAAAATGATCTCGTTGATGTCTGCACGGGTTACTGTTATCGCTTTTCCAGTGATGGATTTTTCTTTTGAAACAACTACGAACTCAAAATTGCGTTCTGCTTTTTGTACTCTCGGATCTTCTTTGTTGAAGTTTCCACGTGCGTTGATTATTCCCGATTTTCTTAATGCTGCAACCATGTCCAAAATACCCGATCCGCAGAAACCAATAGGCGGTTGATCAGAAATCGTTTTTATTTGAAGAACGCCATCAGAGATTTGAACTCTTTCGATTGCTCCATCTGCAGCTCTCATTCCGCAACTGATGTGTGCTCCTTCAAATGCTGGACCGGATGCGCAGGAACAGGAAAAGATTTTCCCTTGGTGAATTAAACTGATTTCCGTATTGGTCCCAATATCGATTGCGATTCGAGTTCGATTGCATTGGTCACTGTTGGTTCCGATCAGCATAGCGATATGATCAGCTCCCACATAACCGGCAATATTTGGAGGAAGATAGACCCCGGCTGCAGGCGAAATTTTTAAACCGAAATCTGAAGCGGAAAGATTCAGCGCTTCCGACACTGCTGCGACAAATGGATATCTCCCTAACTGTCCCACCGGTAAATTACAAAAAAAATGGTGAATGGCTGTATTGCCAACAAAAACCGTTTCTACAATTTGATTTGGAACGACATGTATTCCTTTGCATAAATCACGGATCAGCTTATTAATCGTATGAATCAGATTTTTTTGTAAAGCTTCTCTTCCTTCAGGATTGATATTGGTATAAGCGATTCTACTGATGATATCTTCACCGTAACTGATTTGCGGATTCATTTCCCCTTTTTTTAATACTATGAATCCGGTTTTCAGATCTATTAAATAAGCAGCAATTTTCGTGGTGCCGATATCGACAGCAAGCCCGAGCGGAATTGCATTTTTTGGCAGGACCGCAATGACTTCCTGATTTCGTAGTATCAGTTGAATATCCCAATGCAATTCCCGTAAAACATCGGATATTGAATGAAGTAAGCAGGGGTGTATGCATGAAATATTAATACCGGTTATAAGCAAGGCTTTTTTTATTCGGACAGTATCTGCGCATGAATCTAAAATTGAAGGTTCTTTAATTTGGAGATGAACCGATTGAATCGGACAGGTCTTTTGTGAAAAAATCGAAAGAAATCCTTCGCCTTCCAATTGAAGTCTTTGTTCTGTGCTTAGTGTTGATGGCGGAATTTCGATTTTTAGATCAGACAGTGGATGAATCTGGCAGGCCAAACGAATTCCATGTGCAAAATCTTCATCAGAGAGATGGGATCGTTCTGTTTCCGTGATCGGCGAAAGTTCCCCTTTTATAATTCGAATCTTGCAAGATCCGCAAGTACCATTACCACCGCAGAATGCGACAAAACGAATTCCAGCTGATTGTGCGGCGGCAAGAAGTGTCTGTTGCTGGATTCCAGTGGATTTTAATCCAATTGGCTGCCATTCAATGACATAGATCGGAGTGTCTGATTTAGAAAGAGTACTCATTCTGTTGCAATTTGTCCTCCCTATCGATTCAAAATTGGAGAAATAATTGAAATTTAGAGATTGTTATTGCGCACTGAGCGTCAACAACACAATAACAAATCACTCTTCTCATATTTCGAATTGCTGATATGTGTTTTTCGAATTACTGGCTGCAAATAATTGCGATAAAATATGTTATATTGTTTCTAATCGTGAATAACAGGTTGAACGATAAAATTCCCTCCTAAGGAATCACTCAGCCTGTATTCTATGGAGGAAACTATGTTGATTATCATGGTTTCCTCTCTTTTTTCTGAGAATATAACAATTCGAATTTTCCAGAGTATTTTTTTTTGTTGTGGTGTGTTCCAGTGAAGTGTAAAAAATCACAATAAAAAGTTTTTCTTCTTCATTCGAATAGTAAGTTCCTATTTCGTATTACAGCTGCAGCTGTTAATACCTGACACAATCGATTATAAAGCAGTAAAACCGATATTATCCAGAAATTCGAAATTTGAAACAAAATTAGTTTCCCTAATCATAAAAATCACTGAGATTCTTTTTTTTTCGCTTTCTGGGAGAAATTTACTGATTGACTTATCCTAATAATTTAGGGAGAGAAAAATGAAATACTCACTTCTGTATGGAAAGGGAAAACTGGCTTTTGATTTGGATGATTCAATTCATGCTGATATCATATCGACAAAGAATGTCCCTGGCATCTATCACCCTGAAGCTGAATTGATGAAAGCTTTGGAAAACCCAATCAGCACTGTGCCACTTTCTTCATTGATCGCTAATCCACATATGACCGTTGGGATAGTCTTCAGTGATATCACACGCGCATCACCTTCAAAAATCATGCTTCCTGTCATATTGAATCAACTGAAAGCCATTCCCAGAGAAAACATCAGATTGTTTAATGCATTAGGAACTCACAGAGCAAATACCGAAGATGAGTTACGAAAGATGCTTGGAGAAGAAATTGTTGAAAATTTCCGGATCATTCAAAATAATAGCGATGATATGGAAACTCAAATATACCTTGGAGATGATTCATTTCATCATGAAATCTGGATTAATCAAGAATTTTATGATTGTGATCTAAAAATATTGACTGGCTTTATCGAACCGCACTTTTTTGCCGGTTTTTCTGGCGGAGGAAAAGCAATTATTCCTGGAATGGCTGGGTGGAAAACGATTTTTGCCAATCACTCCAGAGATATGATCACCCAACCTAATGCAACATGGGGAATAACCGATGGAAATCCATTCTATGAAGAGGTCAATGAAATCATCCAACGATGTGGGAAAATATTTCTGGTAAATGTCACCACAAACAATCAGCATGAAATCACTGGCATTTTCTGTGGTGATCCGGTATCAGCACATGATGCGGGATGCAGATTCATGAAAGAAACATCCATGTTTCAAGTTCCTGAAGCGTATGACATTGTTATCACGTCCAATTCTGGTTATCCTTTGGATCTAAACTTATATCAATCTGTAAAAGGAATGAGCGCAGCAGCAAAAATCGTTAAACCAGGCGGTTCAATCATCATGGCAGCGGAATGCTGCGAAGGTTTTCCTGATCATGGATACTTTAAACAAAGATTGTTTCAGGAAAAGAAAGTTGAAGATTTATTTGAATGGATCAATTCACCCCACCCAACAGAGCAGGATGAATGGCAAGTAATCATTCTTTCTGAAGTTTTACGGAAGGCAAAAGTATTTTTTTATTCGGATGGGTTGGATGATGAGAAGATGCGACAAGCATTTTTGACTCCCATCCACTCAATTTCTGATGCTGTGAAAAATATCCATCCTCATGAAAAAATCTGTATTTTACCGGAAGGTCCCTTAACGATTCCTTATTTGTAATTGGAGAAAATGATAAGTTTGATGAGAAATGAGATTATAAAGATCTTGTGTTGATTTTACGCTCCAGGGAAAATCAACACAAGAATAAATAAGCCTTCTGATTCTTTTTAAATTGCTAAGATCAATCGCGATTCTATGGTTTCTTTATTATCGGCAAACTGGCAGCAGCGACTGACTGTCCTATCCTACGGCTTTTTTCAGATGGCAATGAGATATTGAGCTTTAGAGTCGGATATTCTGTTGACAATACTTCTTTCGTTTTATTCAGGATAATATTGCCACCTTCACCCGAAACGACTCTTCCAAGCAGAAGAACTTCATCCGCATCATAGAAGATACGATAAAGTTTCATTGTATATCCAAGCCAAACACCGATCGTTTCAAAGATCTCTGCAGCTTTCGGATCTTTTTGTTCCATCAATGCTTGCACAACTTTTAATTTTTCTGCAGGCGTCGCGTTTTCAGGCAGATTGATACCTGCTGCATGGCACAATTTAATGACACCGTCCTGACTGAAGTATTTAACTCCGCAGCCAATATCTCCTGACCACTCATCCATAGTAGCTTTCGGAGATAAATCAACCGGGGTAAAGGCGAATTCATTCAACCAGCCTGTTATCTTCCCAGCGGGATCGACATAACCGCCCGCTTCACTGGTTCCCATAGCAATTCCCAGAACGCCATTTTTTTGCAAACTCATAGCTCCCGCAAGCGCGGTTACATCACCGTCATTGGCCACAACAATCGGAATATCAGGACCAATCGCTTTTGCAGCGTTAATGTAAATATTCTTGATCGTTTTTTGAAAGTCATCGTCAGAGACTTTTAGAAACAGTGATGCCACTTTTGTTTGATTATCTACATAGATTCCAGCAGAAGAGACTCCAATCGCATCAACACGCGGCATATGTGCAGCAGCTTTTCTGAAAGAATCAAGAATTCCCTCATAATGGTATGATGGATCAGAAGTAATTTTTGGATTCCAGACAGTTTCTTCACTGAAAACAGGCTCGCCATCAATGACTGCTGATACTTTACGATCACTTCCTCCTGCATCAAAACCAATTCTGCAACCATCCAGATTTCTTCCAATCGAAACCGAATTTTGATTTGTTTTTGGCCTTTGTTCATAATCGCAGTAAACAACTTCAAACGGGCGGTCATATACTTTGCTCATGAAATTCGCATCAAAGCTGCGTAACCCGGTACTGGAATAAACCTTAGCAATATATTCCCAGATCTCTCTGCTTCCGCAGACATACAGCCGGAATCCTCCTCGCGCCCAGAGGAAGAATTTTACGATCCGTTCGACATAGAGATGATCAGCTGATCGATAAGCTTCGCTGCCATGAATAAATGTTTCAAAAACCTGGATTTGCTGATTTTCTCGTTCCAATCCAATGGCAAACGGGAGTTTGGCTGTCTTTAAATAACTTTCGATGAATGGGGCAAAAGGTAAAAAATCCGGATCGAGTTTTGGCTGATACTGATATTCGACCTGAATACCGAAAACATCTTTTTTCATACAGAAACCTCATTCTAAAATAATCCCTCCAAATTACCAAGGAACGGAAAATGGAAGGTGAAAAGACCGATAGTGTAATTCTACTATCAGATCATGCCATCATCAATCAAAGGAAAATATATGGGTGATTCTTAGAACAATTACGCTGTTCGAATTCACAAATTTGAAATATGGGGAGAATTCATTGTGGTTGTGATCTGTATGCTCGAAGGGCAAAAAATCACCAAATTTTGAATTATTTGTGGTAAAGAAAATGATCTGTCGAAAACAGATCATTTTCTTTTGTAGACTAACGATATATATGAAACAAAAAAAATGAGTAAAAACCTCTGGAAATTTCTTATATTTACGTCCAATTAGCCGTTTGATAAACGAAAAAACCGAAGTTAATCTAATGAAAAGTTAATTAAACAGTACCTGTATTTTTCTCTTTTTCATTTTTCAGTTTTCGTTTTTCCTTAATGGTCAATTTTGGCTTTTTTCTTTCTTCCTTTTTCCCTTTATCTTTTT
>Ga0116193_1001021_pt1 | contig 24679 bp, 20 predicted proteins | sample AD_UKC115_MetaG_FD_89892 | JGI IMG/M metagenome (GOLD analysis project Ga0116193, IMG submission 89892) | Active sludge microbial communities of municipal wastewater-treating anaerobic digesters from Hong Kong - AD_UKC115_MetaG | ecosystem: Engineered > Bioreactor > Anaerobic > Digestate... | reverse complement strand
GGGTATTTTTCTTTTCCTGCAGGAAATGCCCTTCTTGGGAACCGTGGTTATCGTGGTTATGGCATTACTGATAAGTGGTTTTAACGTAGTCCAGCCCAATGAAGCGCGCGTAATTACGTTCTTTGGAAAGTATATTGGCAGTATTCGTGATGCGGGGTTCTGGATGACGGTTCCCCTGTCGAGCCGAACCAAGATATCACTTAAGGTGAATAATTTTAATAGCAAGACCTTAAAGGTAAACGATGTGGAGGGTAACCCGGTAGAAATCGCCGCAGTAGTGGTCTTTCGGGTCATCGATTCTGCCAAGGCTTGCTTCGACGTTGACAACTATGAGGAATTTGTGGAGATTCAGAGTGAGACGGCGCTGCGGCATGTTGCTACCAAGTATCCTTACGATGATTTCGGTGGGGGCGAATGCTCACTGCGGGGAAATGCTGATGAGGTAGCCGATGAGCTGGCCCGGGAACTGCAGGAACGTCTGGCCGTGGCTGGGGTTCAAGTGATTGAGGCCAGGCTTACCCATCTGGCTTATGCAACTGAGATTGCCAGTGCTATGCTGCAGCGCCAGCAGGCCAATGCCATAATTGCCGCCCGCCAGAGGATTGTGGAGGGAGCAGTGGGCATGGCGCAGATGGCCATTGCCTCCTTGGAGAACAAGGGAATCGTGGAACTGGACGAAGAACGCAAAGTGGCCATGATAAACAACCTGATGGTAGCCATCGTATCGGATCGCGGAGCACAGCCCATTATTAATACCGGAAGTCTATATTAAACGAGGCAAACAGTATGGCTGCCAAAAAGAGTTTTTTACTCCGCATTGATCCGGTTTTGTACGATGCACTGGAGCGATGGGCCGCTGATGAGTTGCGAAGTGTTAATGCGCACATGGAATATGTCCTGCGGGAGGCTTTAAGGAAGGAAGGCCGACTTCCCCGGAAAGAAAGCCAATCTGAAACTAGCCGGTCAGGCTCACCCAAGCGTTTGTCAGGCGAATGATTTCTCATTCGCCGCAGACTATTATAAACAGCAAATATCTGCGTTACTTCGAAAAGCCCGTTCAATCAACGTACTTAAGTACGCCTCATTGACGGGCTTTTCCAGTGCCTTAATCTTTCATTTTTCTGCCATCCATCTTATCAACTGCATTGACCAGCTTTCACGAAGGATTTTTCGTTCGCTTTTGGGACGCTATTTCTCCATTTGCTGTACGAAAGAGTTCCGTATACCGGCAGGGGCTTGCGCCAGGTCCCGGGTTTCCCGGAACATGAGTAACAGCACGGGGGTAATCAGGTAAATGCTGGTTGTGGCTGCACAGACGATACCCGAATCGTTGATAATTCCCTGCACCAGGGCGGCAAATAGTATTCCCCCAAACCCCTTGAACATGGACGGATAGTTCTTCTTGATGCGGGCCATTGCTCCTACCGGAACATACATGAGGGCCAGGAGTACCACCAGAATAAGGAGAAATACCCGGCTCCAAATAGTATAGTTGATAAGCTTCAGGTTCATGGCTGACTTGCGCAACAGGGTCATTCCCAACTGGCTCCACTCTCCCTGGAACACCTGGTGGAGACTTCTGCCTATATGGGTTTGCTCTTGTGCTCCCATGCCTATTTCATAGGCTGCCATTGCCGCTATCGGAATGCTGATGGCAATAAGCCCGGTTAAAAGGGCTCGTGTGTTGATTGTCTGGCCGGAGAGAAGAACCAGTATCACCAGGAAAGATAAGGGGGCACTGAGAAGACCGTCGGATTGTGCACCCAGCCAGGGCGCAGCCAGGATAAAGGATTGCAGTGTAAAAAAGACCGCCAGCAACCCCAGAGTGGCTTTACCGGGAAAAGAGTGGTAGAGAGCAGCACTTAGCAAAATGGATGCGCCGATTATGATACCTACATATTCGTTGCCGATGCCGTAATATCTGGCTCCGGCCATCGGGTCATATCCCAGCACCGAGCCCTGTAACCAGGGGTTTCCCAAAAAGGTATCCAGGTCCAGAAGCAGCACGGTAACCGCTGCGGCGATGATCAGAGCTCGCAAGGCATTTTTAGCCGAAAGCTGGTAGAAGACGAGGGTGGCAGCTATGAGCATGGCTAATACTATCAGAACTGCCTGCCCTTCGCTGGCCGCTCTTACTGGCCCTAATAGGAGATAGACCAGTGGTACCAGTCCCAGCCCCAGAACCGCGATGGGCATGGCCGAGCGGATGCGGAGCGGAACAAAAAGTGATAACAGGGCCAGTATAATCACAATAATCTGTATGATAACGTAACCCTTTACCATCGGTCCCCGTATTCGATTAACCAGGGCTGCCTGCTCGGCCAAATCCTGAGCCAGCTCTACCTGGTGCTTGCCAGCGGCTGTTGCAGTCATGGGCTGTCCTATCATTTCCCGGGGAAGGTCCAGTTGGAATTGCGTGAGGATGGTAGGCGCGATATCAGTGTTGGCAACAATAGCATCGCGTCGGGTGGTGCTGGAGGTCAATATCCCCTGCTGGTACCCCGGGCCGAAAAGTATAACCGGTGTAAAGCGGTCTTTTACTTTCAGCCGGTCTATTGGAGCTGCCGGGGTTATTACCATAAGATAATCTTTCTTCGGATCCATGGCTGCCTGCAGCTTGCCAATAAAAGTATCCAGTCTGGCCAGCAATTGGCATCGCTCTTGGCGGGTGATTTCTTCCAGGGCCATATCAGCCCTTTCCAGGCGGCCCAAATCGGAGAGTTCAATGACCTGCAGAGAAGGCACCTTGCCAGCTGTTAGCAAAGCCTTTTCCAGCCGATAATAGTCGGTGCGAATCCCCAGGTGAGTTTCGGGGTCGAAGATAGACGTAGAGGTACTTATATCACCACCCGATATTCTGCCCCGTCCATCCATGGCGATAGCTGACCCCAGGTAGCAGGGATATTGTTTAATATTGCCATTCCCCCATGCAAATACCGCGATATCATTTCGCCGCAACTCTTCCCCCAGGGCCCCCAGGCGACTGGTAACGCGTTCCTGGGACATTTGGGAAAGAGCAGCGGGCAGGTTTAGTACCACTGCTCCATCGGGATCGGGACGGAAGCCGGTTAGGTTAGCGTATAGACGCCCGGCCGACTGCTGATAATCGGCCAGTTCCTCGCTGCTATTGTATGCCATAATTGCCGGGTGGGGTGCTCGGGCCAAATTTCCGGCACCTATGGTGAGGGCGGCATCTTCGGCACTACCCTTGCCCAAAGTGCGATTGCTGGCCAAACCCAGGCACCCTTCCCGACTCAACCGGTAAAGGTTGGGGGTCGTTTCCGGATGGATATCAAAAACCGAGAGACGATCCACTACCAGCAGGTAAAAAACCGGGTGTTCCGCCGGGGCTTCGGCCATGGCAACTTTTTGGCCGGGAAAGCCTACCAGCGGGCCCAGAATAAGAAAGCACCCTCCGACAATAAGCAGTACAATCTTACGAATCGGAAATAACCTCCACAACGTGATTGTTTATATTATTGCCAGAAAGTAGCTGTCTAATCGGTGCTGACCTTTTTAAGCCAATTCTCTATAGATCTTCTTTCCAACCGTATTTACCTTTTAACTCAACAAAACGGACTTCACCCAGGCGTTTTTGTTGAACCCTTCCTGTTTCTTGCTTGTGCAATAGTACCAGTTGCTGAATACCTTTTTCGCCTAGCGGCAGGATCATCTTCCCTCCCACCCGTAATTGTCGCAATACCTCTTCGGGAATACCGGCGGCAGCAGCGGTAACAATGATGCGGTCATAGGGGGCATGTTCCGGCCAACCCTCACTGCCATCGCCGACCCGGAACTTGATATTTTTATAGCCGATTTCTTGCAGTTTTTGCTGGGCCCGCTCGGAAAGCTCCGGAATTCGTTCTACAGTAAAAACCTCTTTACAGAACTGGCCTAAAAAAGCAGTCTGGTAACCAGAACCAGTTCCGATTTCCAGTACCTTTCCGTCAATTGGCAAATCGAGCTGCAGGGTCATCTCCAAAACCAGGCTGGGCTGGGAGATGGTCTGCTCAAAACCAATGGGCAAGGGACTATCATAGTGGGCCAGTTCTTTATACTTTCCATCTATGAAGTGACTCCGGTTCAGGGTCTGGAAAAAGTCATAGATGAGTTGGCTTTTTTCCGGGTCCATAATCTTTTTACTCCTTTCGCCGAAACGCTGTTAGGTTTTACTTGGTCTGAATATAAGCGGCCAACTTTGCGCCAAAATTAATAGCCTCCTGTAATTCATCAGCAGGGATTTGATCAAGTCCCAGGTGCATTCCCGGCCGGCGGAAACCGAAAATAAAATTGGCATTACGACAGGAAAAGGAGCCGATGTTTTTGGCACCTTTATCGCCAAGAATGGTTTGCATTTTAGGTAACGCTTTTCCCGGCTCGGTTCCGTAAGACACAAATGTAAATACCGGCGTTCCCTTTAGGTCGGGAAGCCGGTAAAGAAATGTCTTTACTTCAAATACCGGGTTGAAGAAATAAACCGGGGAGCCCACTCCCAGCAGATCGCAGTTGAGAATTTCCGCGGGCCGCCCCTCCTGCAGATTAAACAGTTCAACATTAACGCCACAACTTTGCAGGCCCTGGGCTATATGCCGTGCGGCCTTTTCCGTGGTTCCGCTCTGGGAATAGTAGATTATCAAACATGTGGACATCCTTCACCTGATCCCATCGTCTTTTTCTTAGTCTTTCCTGCAATTATCAGGGATATTTCAGGTGTCGGGTTAACAGGCTATCATAGCTATGCTCTGCCGGGAGCCATTCTCAGTGGGAAAAAACTGTCAACTGGTCCTGCAGCTTGTTCAGGGATGTATAAACCTCCTTTACCGCCACATGAACCTCACCGACGGAGGATATCTGTTGTTGAACCGAGGCACTGACCTCCTGGGCAATGGCTGCGGTCTCTTCGGAAACCTGGGAGATGTTTTCGATGGCCTGCGTAACGGCGTCTCTGGTCTGATTGGCAGTCTGCATGGTAATTTCCAGGTCGTTAATATGCTGGGAGATGTTTTGTACGGAGGCTTCGATACCATGGAAGAAATTACTGGTCTCTTTAAGGGCATCTTCCACCCGGGAGGAAATCTGCCCCATTTTACCCACTGCCTCGCTGGCCATGCCCAGAGTCTGGGCAATTTCCTCGATTATATTTTTGATATTCTTGGTGGCCTCGGCCGATTCCTCCGCCAGTTTCCCTACTTCCTGGGCAACTACCGTGAAACCTTTTCCCGCATCGCCCGCCCGGGCAGCTTCAATAGCCGCATTGAGCGAAAGGAGATTGGTCTGTGTGGCAATAGAATTGATGGCATCGGCAATAGCGTTAATTTGCTGTGATTTTGCCACCAGGTCCTGAAAACCGTTGGCCACAGCTACGGCAATCTGGGAATTGGCTTCGATACGCTCCTGCAGAAACTGGATGGTGCTGGAGCCTTCCTCCGTTTTTCTTTGTACTTCGCCGGTTTGTTGGCCGATGTTGGTGGCAATGCAGGCGATGGAGTTAATCTTCTCCGACAACTCGCTGGTGAGAAGAACGCTGGCTTCCACTTCAGAAGCCTGTTCCTGCGATCCCTGGGCGACTTGATCGATGGCTTCCCCTACTTGCTCACTGACAGTGGAGACCTGCTCGGTAAAGCGGACCATCTGCTCCATCTCCTGGTCAATAGTTTCCTTAATAGTCAGAGTCTCGCGCAAGATGTGCTTAATATTACTGGTAGTCTGATTGATCTGCTGACCGATTTTCCCCATTTCATCACCAGTGCGAATCTGACAATCTACGGTGAGATCCCCCTGCCCCATGCGGTCCAGGGAATCAAGTATTTTGCGAATGCTGCGAAAAAGAATCCCCGTATACCAGGAGATTAGCACCAGCGCGAAAAGAAGTACCCCCACGGTTATCAGGGCTATTTTATGTTTCATTACCTGAATTTGTTGGTCAGCCGTTGCCCGTGGTATGCCGACAAACCACATTCCCACCACTTCCCCCTGGCTATCCTTCAAGGGTCGGTAATGGGCCTGGTAAGGAGTGCCTACTACGTCAGCAATCCCCTCATAAGGCTGGTGACGTTGCAAAACCTGTTCCGCGATGGGAGCGGAAGCCTTGGTGCCAACCGCCCTTTCTCCATCACGGGTAACGTTGGTGGCCACCCGGACATCATGTAAAAAGAAGGTTGCCGCTGCACCGGTTTTCTCCTTGATAAGGTCCACAACTTCGGATTCCCCGTTAATCAGGTGCGGCCCTTTATATAACTTTCCGTTCTTTTCATTCCACGGGCCGGGATAGGTTTTTTCTACGAAGGCATAACTAAGGTCGGCATCCCCGTACAATTTAGCACTGATTTGCTCATTTACAATGTCTGAGCAAATAGATGTAACCCGAAAATAGAATAAGCCACCCATTATAACCAGGACCAGCAAAATGATTCCACTGAGTTTAAAGCGGATACTATTCACAACACTCCTCCTCCTGACAGCCTGCCAGCTGATATTGATGGTTTTCGCCTTGTTTTACATATCGTGGATTAGATGGCTAGTTTTAATATATTTACTGAACATAGCCAAAATCCCTTTTTATTTGTAAAAAAATTACCGGTTGGCAGTGTCAGGGGAAAATAAGTTTAAGGTGCTGCTTAGCCAGGACAGGCATTTCTGCCATGCCCTTCATGGTTCCTGCAGATTTATGTATCCGAACCAATGTTTTGCAGTGGAATCAAGGATTTGATAAAAGGAAAAGCCCTACGGTAATAAAATACAGGATGGCCGCACTTATTGACGCCTGCAGACAGGCTATTACCATTTCCCTCTTGTTTAATCCCGAAAACATCTTTTTTCCTCCCTTGGTGGCTTGTCTGTGGGAACAAGCGTTCCCCCTTGGGTAAGAGTCTAGATGCAAACAAGTGTTCTGTCAAGGGGATGGAGAAAAAAAGTTAGTTGCTTTGGGAAAGGGTATACTGCTTGTGCTGATTATCCCGCGGGTTCCGGGGGAATAGAGAAACCTTAGCGATGGGGTTTGCCTGACCGGTTGACCGGGTGAGGAGGGCGAAGCTGTTTGCGGCTCCGACTGCCCTTTAAGGCCATTAACAGTGCTCCCAGGGAGAGCAGGAAGAGGATAACCGCCAGGTCTTTTTCGTTGTGTACGTAGAGATAGGCCCCGGTAAAAAGCATAAACCCAAACGTCATGGACCAGGTGAGGGAGCGCAAGGCCCGGGTATTATCTTCCATAGCCTGGTGCAGGGTTTGCAGGGGTACGCGCACCGTAAGCTCGCCCCGCTGGGCTTGCCGCAAGGTACTTTCAGCCAACGGAGGTAGTTCCACCAAGGCATTCATAAGGTTAAAGGATTTATCTTTGATAATATCCCATAGCTTGTGCTGGCCCCGGGTGAGTTCGTCAATGTAGGGCCGGGCCTCGTCCAGAAAGCTGATTTCCGGATAAAGCCCTACGCAAATCCCGTAAAGGGTGCCCAGAGCCCGCCCCAGGAATGTAAAATTAGCCGGAATTTGAAAAGGCTGTTCATAGAGTAGTTGCTCCAGATCAGCCAGGAAAGAGTCCAGGTTGGTCTTGATGAGCTCTTTTCCCGAGCCCAGAATATGTTCCAGAAATATTCCCAGGGCGCGGGTCAAGGCATCGCTATCAGCATTTGGCCGTATAAAACCAACTTCCCGCAGGTAGGTTACCACGGTGGGATAATCACGCTTTACCATGGCTACCACCATTTCTGCCAGTGTGTCCCGCAGTTCATGGGATATGGTACCCACCATGCCAAAATCAATAAGTATTATTTTGCCGTCCTGGTTGACAAAAAGGTTGCCCGGATGGGGATCGGCGTGAAAGAAACCGTCCACCAGCACCTGTTTGATATAGGTCTGCAGAAGATGGGAAGCCAGTTTTTTTCTGTCTATCACTGCTTCATTTAAGGCAGTTGTATCGGTTATTTTCATACCTTCCATAAATTCCATGGTCAAGACCTTTTTGGTGGTTAAAGGCCAGATGATGGCCGGGATAAGCAAATCAGAATCGGTGGACAGGTTGGCGGCAAAAGTTTCAGCATTCTTGCCTTCCTGAATATAATCCAGCTCTTCCCATACCGTGGTGGCGAACTCTTCGAAAATAGCATCCATGTCAATGAATTGTTCCCAGTTGGTAAACCTTCTGAGAAAGCCGACTACTTTTTGAATGGCTTTCAAATCAATTCCTACCAGGTCTTCGATGCCTGGTCTTTGGACCTTGACAGCAACCGTTTGCCCATCTTTAAGAACGGCCCGGTGCACCTGCCCCAGAGAAGCTGCGGCCAATGCTTTTTCCTCGAACTGGGTAAAAATCTCCTCAAGGGGACAGGAGAGTTCTGCTTCGATAACCCGACGGATATCCGAAAAACTCTCTTCGCGAACCTCATCCTGGAGACCGGACAATTCCCGGATGCTGTCCTGCGGAAGCATGTCCACCCGGGTGCTAAAGAATTGCCCCAGCTTAATTAAGAGACCTCCCAATTCCACGGCCGTAAGGCGAAAACGGCGTGCCTGGGATCTGTACAGCGAACGACGGGTAGCGGCTTCCCAGTCAGATCCCCGCCAGATTCGCTTGAACCGGAGCGAGTAAAAGGCCCAGAAGATGCCCAGGAACATTTTTATAATCACCAGTAAACGTCTGCGGCCGGTTTTATTACTCTTAGCCATGGATTGCTCCTCATTCTAATTGTGATATTTTATAATGTCCTGGTTGGGATGCATACTCTTGTCTATTTATGCATCCAAATAGGGTTTTTCAGTAGAATCAATGGTTAATATATTATATCATTTGCCACCATAACTCGGGCCGGAGGGCGATTGTCCGGGTAGTAGAAAAGCAGCGGCAGGGGCTTGGCAGCTACACTGCCGTTCAAGGGGTTGATGAGGAAATACTCCAGATGCAGGCCTTTTCTCCCCACCTTCAAGGGAATCTCTTCCCCGTTATCCCCAGTAGACAGAAGAGCGGCCACCGCCGGATCGCCCAGCAGCCGGCGCTGGATTTCGTTGCGATTGGGTGGATTGTGGCAGTCCAGCCCGGGGGGAAGGTCATGGTTAGTAAAGTTTTTCAGGTAATCATACTTCAGATATTCGTTGACGGTTGCACCATGATCGGGGTGGCGGTTTAAAACAAAGTCCTTTAAAATGGTGTACTCTTCCCTATCCCGATGTCCCCGGGAAAAGAGGTCCCTCTCTTCCCAGAAGTCAGCCAGATCGGAATAAAAGTCAAAGGCCTTACCTGCATATACCTCGCCCGCCATATAGTCCAGTGTGGTGACAAAGCGGCCGCGGTTATAATAACGGTTCAGCAGATTCTCAACCAGCTGCAGATGAGCTAATTCCGCATAGCTGATATAGCGATTGGCCAGCACTTGATAAGGAGCCCTGGCCTGCCAGACATATCCATGCCGGTCAGCCTCCTTCCATAATGGCGACCCTTTTAATAACTTGAGGAAACCGAGTTGCAGCATGTGCGGCTTAAGGTTGTAAACCTGGTTAAAGGAATTGCTGAATTCCCGGTATCCTTCCTGTGGCAATCCAGCGATGAGGTCCAGGTGCAGGTGAATATTTGCGGCAGTTTTCAGCCGCTCCATATTGTATTGCAGCCGCTTCCAATCCTGGCGGCGGTGGATAGCCTGCAGGGCAGGCTCATGGGTCGATTGCACACCGATTTCAAACTCGAACAGTCCGGGGGGAATGGTGGTTAAATAATCGACCATATCATCTGACAGGCGATCCCCGCAGATTTCGAAATGAAACCGGCAGCTGGGCTGATTTTCAGCAATAAAACTCATAATAGCGCGGGAGCGCTTTTCGTCGCTATTGAAGGTACGATCTACCAGCTTAATTTCCCGGACATCACTGTGCATAAGAATTTCAAGGTCATGCTTGACCCGCTCCAGGGAGAAATAGCGCAAACCCTTTTCCGCTGCGGACAGGCAATAGGAACACCCGAAGGGACAACCCCGGGAGGTTTCGTAATAGACTACCCGATTTTGGTAGGCAGATAAGTCTTCATAGGGAAAAGGAATTATATCCAGGTTAGTCAGAGGGGCTCGGTCTTCATTATGGCAGACCATTTGGTCTTCCCGGTAACTGATTCCGGCTATACCCCTTAGTGCTTGTCCTTCTGACAGAGCCTGCAGGAGTTCTTTTGTAGTCTGTTCCCCTTCCCCGCGCACCACAATGTTAATCTGCGGGTAGCGGCGGAGCAGCTCATCAGCCGCATAGCTTGCCTCGGGGCCTCCCAATACGATGGTACATTGCGGAACGATCGCCTTGAAGTCCCGACACAAATTCAATATGTCCTCAATATTCCATATATAACAGGAAAAGCAGAGTACGTCAGGCCGAATCCGGTAAACCGAGTAGAGAATGTCACCAGGGTTGTCATTGATGGTATATTCCATCAGGTGAAGGTCGGCAAAATCGCCTTGGCAATAGGATTTAAGGTAGGCCAGGGCCAGAGAGGAATGAATATACTGGGCATTCAGGGTTGCAAATAATACTTTCATGATTGGACGGCTTCCATTTTACAAATGTCTTTTAGAAGCCTATCCCTCCCCTACCACTTTGATTTCCGGCTTTAGCTCGACACCGTAAGCCTCTTTTACCCGGTCTTGTACTTCTTTAATCAAACCCAGGACGTCAGCAGCAGCAGCATCACCGGTGTTCACAATAAAACCCGCATGCTTGGTGGAGATCTGAGCACCTCCCACCTGATACCCCTTAAGATTCAATTGCTCCAGCATGGGCCCCACAAAATAACCGGGAGGCCTGCGAAAAGTGCTGCCGGCACTGGGCAGCTTAAGAGGCTGTTTGCTTTTTCGCAGCTCGGCAAAACCCCGCATGCGCTCTTGAATAGCGGCGGGGTCATCCTTTTGCAAAGCCATAACTGCAGCAACCACCATATCTCCACTATCCTGCAGGGAACTGGAGCGGTAGGAAAAGTTTAGCTCAGAAGCGGGCAGGGTTTTGATAAGACCTCCCGGTTCCACTACCGTAACCGTGGTAATGACATCCTTCATTTCCCCACCATAGGCACCGGCATTCATGACAATAGCTCCCCCCAGGGTTCCGGGAATGCCTTCGGCAAATTCCAGGCCGCTCAAAGAGTTGGAGGCCACGGTCCTGGCCAATGCAGACAGGCGTATTCCTGCCTGGGCATAAACCTCGCTGTCATTGATGTGAACCTCTTGCAGCTTTTCCCCCAGCTTGATTACTACCCCCCGGATACCCCCGTCACGGACCAGTAAATTGCTGCCAGCACCAAGAATGAAACAAGGATATCCGGCCTGGCGACAGCATGCCAGCACTTTTTGTAATTGATCTATGCTGGCGGGTTCCGCCAGAACATCGGCCGGCCCGCCAATCCGAAAGGTAGTATGGTTTTTCATTGGCTCGTCAAACTTGACTTGCTCGCGAGGTAGTATCGATAACAATTCCGAATACATATTAACCTCCAATAAAATATGGAGACGACACCTGCTGTTATACTACGCATGGTAAATGATGTTTAGTCCGTTTTTTCTCCATTATAATCCCGGTAACTATTTCATCTGTATTTCTCAGGTATTTGAACTATACCTGCCTTCATCGGCTTCTCGCGGATATATCTTATGTCGGCCGGTTTTGGCTCTCTATTCATTTTTCCTGATTGTACCATTCGCACTATCAGTTAAACAAGACGGCCCTCCCCGTGCTTTATCCAAGTTTTACGGTAAGACGGGGTGCTTCAGGCATTAGCCAGAAGCTGGTGGTGGGGCCGTATCTGTCCAGGGCGGCGGTAATGCCTTCCTGAACGCTGGTTAGTGGCTTGAAAAACAAGGAACGGACGGTGGAAGCAGGCAGACTGCTGTAGAGCCAGATATCACAGGTTTTCAAGGTGCGGCAGATGGCGTAAGCTTTATGCCCGCCCAGCTCGAAGTTCTCGGCAAAGCGCCTTTCGATATCCTCCGGACAGGTGGCCTCCCGCAGCCATTTCTCAAAGTTTTCTTCTCCCAGTCCTTCCCGGCATTCGGCCAGCAGTATAATGGTTCCTCCTTCCCGGACAGCCAAGGCGGCAGAATCCAGAGCCTTCTGAGCCTGATACATATTTATGTCTTTGGGATAGCCGCCGCACCCGGCCACCACGACATCGGCCTTTTGTGCAATGGGCTGAACAAAAAGGTCCTCACAGAAATGCACGGCTTGCAGCCAGGCCTGTTCCAAATCTCCAGCCACGGCGAAAATAATGTCATCCCGGGAAGCGGTGACCACGTTTACAATAAAGTCGACCCCGGTCAGGCGGGCTGCTTCCAGCATGAGCTGGCTTACCGGATTGTCCTGGTAATTGCCCAGGCAGGCGCGGGAGTCGGCCATCATCTGATGGTTTTTTCGAATAAGCTGCCGTGAGGCGACCCCGGGCAGAATTGACTTTCGGCCCCCTGAATAACCGGCAAAGTAGTGGAGGCCTACCAGTCCGGTGGTAACCAGGAGGTCGGCCTGGGCGACAGTTCGGTTGATGCTTAACTCCCAGCCATTGCTTAGCTGCCCCATATCCATCAGATCCGCATCACAGTTGTGGTTTAGGATCTCATAGTTCCGGCAAATCTCGTCCCCAAAAATAGCCAGGTTTTCCTCCCCGGTGTGGGGGCGGTGAATCCCCAGCGCAACTACCAGCTTGATGTTGGCGGCGGGTATTCCTGCAGCTTCGATCTCTTCTAAAAGAGGGGGGAGAATATCCCGGTAAGGAGTGGGACGGGTAATGTCATTAACAACTATAACTGCATTGGCAGCCGCTTTGCGGCGAATTATGTCTCCCAGATTTGCACTGCCTACCGGGTGAAGCAAGGCTTCTCGTATCAGTTCTCGATTGTTCCCGCCAGAGCCAAGCAGTGGCGGCGCCAGCGTGCCAAGAATGTTTTCGTCCGGTATCTCGAAATCCAAGCAGGTCTGACCGTATTTGTATGATGTCTGCAAACTCCATCACCTTTTCTTGGTAATGATTTATTCCACTGCCAAAAGTAATGCTTCGCCTTGGCAGCGTGTTCCTGCCATGCTCTGTCAACAACTCCTGCACCTTTATGCATCCAAATAGGGTTTTGGCAGTACAACCATGCTTAAATTATACCGTATACCCGGGGTGTATATAATCTGCGCTTGGGTCTTTATGATATAATAGCAACGATCTTAAGGCATATAGAAGGCTTGTAATTAAGTCTGCTCGTTCTATTTTCCGGTAGTGGGAACACCGGGTGCTTAAGCCAGTGCCGCCAGGGGCAGGGCCAGTTAAAGGCCCTCTCGCCTGGTAGCTGACCTTCGCCTCCTTCGGCATCGCTGTACGAAGGGTTTCTTGCTTCCGGCAACAGATATATACCGTGGACTTTTTCACAAGCTGCAGAGGTAAAGGAGGAGTCGGAGTGGAAAGGGCGGATATAAGGAAAGAGCTCCAGCAGCTACTCGGCAAAGAAAAAGTCCTGACAGATGATCTCGATGTTATGTACTACTCTTATGATAGTTCTTTTTTGACCAAATTGGAGCCTGCCGCACCGGTGGCAGTGGTGATGCCCAGGTCCACAGAAGAGGTACAGAAAGTCATGCGCCTGGCATATGAACATGGCATAGAAGTCGTCCCCCGGGGTGCCGGCACTGGGGAGACGGGAGGATGTGTATCCCTCAACGGGGGGATCGTCCTGGATTTGTCCTCCTGGGACGAAATAATCGAGGTGGATGCTGCCAATATGCAGGTGGTGGTGGCTCCCGGAGTTATCCATGCGCGCTTGAACGAGGAACTAGCCCGCTACAACCTGTTTTTCCCGCCTGATCCGGGCAGCAGCCAGATGTGCACCGTGGGTGGAATGGTGGCCAATAATGCCAGCGGCCTGCGGGCTGTCAAGTATGGTTGTACCGAACAATACATACTGGGTCTGGAAGTGGTACTGGCCAATGGGGATGTTATCGTCACTGGAGGAATGAAAGCCCGCTGTATTAAAAACGTATCCGGTCTTAACCTGACCAAATTGATGGTGGGCTCGGAAGGGGTGCTGGGAGTAGTTACCCGTATCCGTCTGCGTTGCTGGCCCCGCCCCAAGGCCCGCGGTATTGCCATGGCCGTCTTTGACCGCCTGGATGATGCCCCGGCAACCGTTCTGGATGTTTATCAGGCGGGTATCCTGCCCTCAGGAATTGAAATATTGGATAGTTCGGCTATTCAAGCCGTTAACCAGTTTAAACCGGAAATTAATCTTCCGGAAGCGGAAGCCATTCTGCTGTTTGAAGTGGATGGCAACCCGCCCAGCGTAGACTATGAAGGTGCCATGATCAAAGATATTGCCGGTAAACGTGCCCGCAGCGTGGAGTGGGCTACTGATCCGCGGCGTATGGCCCAGCTCTGGGAGGGACGTAGTGTTACCGCCACTGCGGCGGCTCGGGTGAGGCCGGACGGCAGCCGTATTTTTGCCGGCGAGGATATCAGCGTACCTCTTTCCCAGGTTGCGGAAACGCTAAGGAAAATAAGGGCACTGGCAGACAAATACGATATCAAGGTGGTTAATTACGGGCATATTGGCGATGGAAACGTGCATACCGCCCCGGTTATAAATCCGGAGAATCCGGAGGAAGTGGAAAAGGTACTCAAATTAGTGGATGAGATTCATCTGCTGGCCATCGAAATCGGGGGAAGTACCACCGGCGAACATGGAGTGGGAGCAGTGCGCCGGCAATATGCTGAACGGGAGCATGGCCTGGCAGTTAAATACATGAAAGAAGTAAAAAAGGCCTTTGATCCCGCGGGAATAATGAATCCTGGTAAATTAATTTAAGGTCGGATGCATGATATTTGCTTTCTTACCACCATCCAGGATGGAAGGGGGAGATTTTGTGGAGTTTAGAAAGCTGCCTCCAGTCAGAGAACAGATTATGAAGTGCGTGCGCTGTGGAAAATGCCGCAGTGTTTGCCCGGTTTTTGCCGAGATTAAGAACGAGACGGCGGCTCCCCGTGGTCATGTGTTTATGGTGCAAATGTTAAGAGATGGCCAGGTTGAACCCGCCTCGGCCGTATATGATAAACTAGGCAATTGTTTACTCTGCGAGACCTGTAGTGCCAATTGCCCATCCGGGATCGACGTCCACGAGCTGAATGCGGCGGCCCGTTCCTATATTTATGAGAATAACCCCAGCCTGGGCAAGGAACTGGTTTTTGACACCATGTGGACCCGGCCGGGCCTCCTAAGAGCCGGCACCCGTTTTATGGGCGGAGCGCAGCGATTAGGCCTGCAGACTTTGGCCAGGAATATAGGATTGACCAAAATCCTTCCCGGGGATCTCCCCAAAGCGGAAAGGATCCTCACCCATATTCCGGCCCGATCGGCTCGCAGCCTGTTACCAGTTATAAACCACGCCCGGGGGGAAAAGAAGTTTACCGTGGGCTACTTTCTGGGATGTGCCACTGACATTCTTAATCCCGAGGTGGCCAAGGCAACGGTCGATGTGCTGACCCGCAACGGTTGTGAAGTTATCATCCCCAGAGACAGCAAGTGCTGTGGCCTGCCCCATATTGCCAACGGAAAACTCGATACCGCCCGGCGGGTAGCGGCACACAATATAAAACTGTTTAATGCCTACTCGTTTGACTACATAATCAGTGATTGCGCTTCCTGTTCGTCGGCCCTGTCGCGCAAGAATATGGAGTTTTTACTGGGAGGCCTAAAAATTGAGGATGAGGCTTTCGCGTTTGCGGACCGGGTGATGGACCTGACCTGTTTTTTGGTGGAGGTTCTGGATGTCAGATTGCCTGACTATGAAGTCGAAGAACGGACGCGAGTCACCTATCACGATCCCTGCCACCTGGCCAATGCCCAGGGTATCAAAGTACAGCCGCGGGAACTGCTTACCCGGGTACCCGAGGTTGAATTTGTGGAAATGAATGAGGCCAACCGCTGCTGTGGTGGTTCAGGAACTTTTAGTATTACCCACTATGACCTGTCCATGAAGATTTTGGACCGGAAAATGGACAATGCCATGGCGACCGGTGCCGAAAAACTGGCTACCTGCTGCCCCAGTTGCATGATGCAGTTGCGCTATGGAATGGAGCGACACCACTGGAATTGCGAGGTGGTTCATCCGGTGGAACTGGTAAGCCAGAGCTACCGGCAGGCGGCCCTGAAGCTGAAAAACGCTATGTAGCCAGGCTGGACCGTGAGCCCAAATACCCATTCAGGGGCAGAAAAACCATTTCCCGTCCCTAAGCATATGTTTAGGGGCGGGAAATTTGTTGACGACGTTGGGGTGCAACCTTCATTAAATCCGGATTTGTTCTGAAGGAAAGAAAAGTTTATAATTCACAGGTAGTAAAGTGTATTTCCGGAAAGGATACAACACTAATGAATCAGCGCCGCAGCAAATTAATCTTCCGCAAAGTCCGTGATGCCAACCTGAAATACCACCTGGTGGAAAATGGCGACCGAATTGCTGTAGCCATGTCGGGAGGTAAAGACAGCCTGGCTCTGCTCTACTTTCTAGATATGCTGTTGAAATATACACCGCTCAGATTTGAAATTCTACCCATTTACCTCGACCTGGGTTTTGGCAATCAGACTGCTCCCCTGGTTGATTTTTGCCAGCAACTGGGTTACGAGCTGCGGGAGGAAAAGAGCAATATCGGGCGGGTGGTTTTTGACACGCGCCAGGAATCCAACCCTTGTGCGCTTTGCGCCAATCTGAGGCGGGGAGCCATTCACCGCCTGGCCCGCCGGGAGGGGTGCAACAAGGTGGCTTTGGGACACCATCTCGACGATGCCGTGCATACCCTGATGTTATCCATCCTTTTTCAAGGGCGCTTCCAGCTCTTTAAACCCCTTACCTATCTGGACCGGATGGACATTACCCTCATCAGGCCCCTGGTTTATGTTTCCGAACGGGATATCGCGCTTTTTATTGCAGGGATGGGGTTCAGCCCGGTGCAGAATCTCTGCCCTGCCAGCGGTTACACCCGCCGCAGTGATGTTGCCGATCTTCTCGACGAAATGGAAAAACGTTTTCCGGGGGCACGCCGCCAGCTTCTTAAAAGCATTGAAAATGCTGATCCTAATTCCTTCTGGAATTAAAACGAACAATTGTTTTCTTTCTGCTGGTTTGTGGTATAATTTTGGTAAATGCAAGGGGGGATTTTAATGGGTTCTGACAGTAATCTGTCTGCAAGGCAGATGGAGATACTTTCCTTTATCAGGGCACGGATTAACAGCCATGGCTACCCTCCATCAGTCAGGGAAATAGGAGAAGCAGTAGGCTTGAAGTCCAGCTCAACGGTGCATGCACATTTGGTTCAGCTGGAGGAAAAGGGGTATTTAAGAAAAGACCCCAGTACACCGCGGGCCATTATACCTATTGATCTGGAGCGACCGGAAGCTCCAGCGGTTATTTCCCTGCCGGTGGTAGGAAAGGTAGCGGCCGGAACCCCTATTCTGGCTGAACAGAACATTGAAAATTATCTGCCCGTCCCCGATGATTTTCTGGTCTCAGGAACCCATTTTATTCTCCAGGTGAGCGGGGAGAGCATGATTGACGCGGGAATTCTTAATGGAGACTATGTGATTGTGCGGCAACAGCCAGATGCCGCCGATGGGGAAATCGTGGTCGCTCTGATCGAGGATGAAGCTACCGTGAAAAGACTCTACAAAAAGAATGGCTACGTAGAATTGCACCCGGAGAATAGTGCCATGGAACCCATCGTCACCACCCAGGTGCAGATTGCCGGCAAGGTTACCGGGCTCTTGCGCAGGTTTTAGAAATAAATGATTCCACTCTTTCGGCTTCGCAGGGTGTTTCTGCTATGATCCGTTGAAAGCCCCTGCATGTTTATGTATCCAAACAGGGTTTTGGCAGTCGAATCAAACTATATAGCAAAAAGGTGCCCACAATCGGGGCACCTTTTTATTTTTTAGAACTTGGCCAGGTATTCTTCAATTTCCCAGTCATACACTCGGGAGCTGTAGTGCTCCCATTCTTTGATCTTGGCCAGACGGAAGCGGGAATAAATGTGGGACCCCAGGGCTTCCTGTATGACTTCGTCCCGGTCCAGTTCGTTTATGGCCTCGTAGAGGTTTTCCGGCAGTGACTCAATACGGTTATAATTACGGGTGGCCAGGTCCATTTCATAGATATTCTGTTCCACCGGGTTAGGGGGCAGTAAACCTTGCTTGATTCCCGTCAAACCAGCTTTAAGAATAACCGCCAATCCCAGGTAGGGATTACAGGTGGGATCGGGGCTGCGCAGCTCAATTCGAGTTCCAATCCCCCGCCGGGCGGGAATACGAATCAAAGGACTGCGATTACGGTACGACCAGGCGATGTATACCGGGGCCTCGTAGCCGGGAACCAGACGCTTGTAGGAGTTTACTGTGGGACTGGTTATAGCGCAAATAGCCCGGGCATGCTTTATAACTCCGGCGATAAAATGACGGCAGATGTCACTTAGTTCATCTTCCTGCTGCGAATCGTAGAAGATGTTCTCTCCATCCTTGAAAAGTGATATATGCAGGTGCATACCCGATCCGGCGATCCCGTAAATGGGTTTGGGCATAAAAGTAGCATGGAGGCCGTGTTTTTGGGCAACTGTCCGCACTACAATGCGAAAGGTGACAATGTTGTCAGCCGTGGACAGTGCATCCTGGTATTTGAAATCAATTTCGTGCTGACCAGGGGCCACTTCGTGGTGGGCGGCCTCTATCTCAAAACCCATGCTCTGCAGGGTTTCCACCATCTCCCGCCGAGCCTCCTCCCCTTTATCTACGGGAGGAAGGTCAAAATAGCTGGCTCTGTCATGTGTCTCCAGGGTAGGTTGGCCGTTTTCATCCAGGTGAAAGAGGAAGAATTCCGGTTCGGGTCCTACGTACATGGAGTAACCCATCTGCGCCGCTTCATTGAGGACCCTCTGCAGAACATAACGAGGGGATCCCGGGAATGGTTGATTGGAGGAATCATAGATATCACAAATAATCCGAGCGGTCTTTCCAGTGGAAGTCTGACTGGACCATGGTAAAACCAGGAAGGTATTGGCATCTGGTTTAAGATACATGTCGGATTCCTCAATGCGCACAAAACCTTCGATGGATGAACCGTCAAACATTAATTCCCCGTCCAGGGCTTTCTCCAACTGGTCGGTGGTAATGGAAATGCTTTTCATAACCCCCATGATATCTGTAAACTGCAGGCGGATGAACTTTACATTTTCTTCTGCCACCGTTTTCATGATCTGTTCTTTATCCAAGGATTATCCCTCCAACAATCAGCTTTAATTAAACTAGATTAGCACATAGCTCCCGGGCTGGCAAATAACCTTTTTAGCTAAAAGACCTTGACCAGAAAAGAAACAAACATGACCAGGGCCAGGATTAAGTTCACCACGATCCCCGAAAATAATCCTATTACTGTGCCAATACCTGCCTTGAATGCCTGGCTCCAATCTTTTTTGGCTGCATACTCACCCAGGGCAGCGCCCAACCAGGGGCCGATAAAGATGCCCAGGGGAGGAAAAACAAACAACCCTATCAGCGTCCCCAGGAATGCTCCCCATACTCCATATTTACTGGAGCCAAAATAGCTGGCGCCCATGGTCGAGGAGAGATAGTCCACAAAGATGGACAGGACTGTCAAACCGGCCAGGATTACCAGGTATTGTGCATTGATGACCTGAAAGCCTTCGTACCATCCATAGGCGGCAATAGCAACAAAAATTATCGGGATACCGGGAAGCAATGGAATAACCGTCCCGGCCACCCCCACCAACATGAAAACAATCGCCGCAACCAGTACCGCAGTGGCTGTCATCTGCAATCACCTCCAATAACGACAGGAATCTGTAGACACTGACCAACCGAAAAGACCAGATTCAGATTCCTCGGGGGATATGAATTCATGCACGTAACGCCGCATTGCTATGCTTGTCCACGGTGGCAAAAAAAGCACTTCTATCACTGTTTCAGAATAATCTCTTCCACCAGGGCGGCAGCCACAATGCGGCAGTGTTCGTAGGTCAGGCCCCCCTGAAGATAAGCAATGTAGGGCGATCGCAGCGGGGCATCACAGGAAAGCTCGATAGAAGACCCCTGAATAAATGTTCCCGCCGCCATTACCACCTGGTGCTCATACCCGGGCATGGGAGCATACTCCAATGTAATATGGTTGTCCACCGGGGAGTTGCTCTGCACCACCTGACAAAAACGCAGCACTTCATCCTGATCCCGCAGTTCCACCCCCTGGACAATATCCGCGCGCTGTTCATCCCAGGAGGGATATACCCTGTACCCGGCTTGCTGAAAGAGATGGGCGACCAGCAAGGCCCCTTTTAAGGCTTGCAAAACCACATGCGGTGCCAGAAATAACCCTTGAAAGCAGCTGCGAGAGCTGATCAGGCTGGCTCCAAGTTCGCGGCCCAAACCGGGTGCAGTAAGATGGTCGGCTACCTGTTCTACCAGGCCTTCTTTTCCGCAAATATAGCCGCCGGCGGGAGCCAGTCCTCCCCCGGGATTTTTGATAAGTGAGCCGGCCATAAGGTCGACAGCTCCGCCGGGTTCGACTACCTCGGTAAATTCGCCATAACAGTTGTCCAGCATTATAACCGTTTGCGGGCTGTGCTCTTTAACCAGAGCGGCGATTTTTTCAATGCTGGCCACGTCCAGGGCGGGCCGGGTGCTGTAACCGCGGGAGCGCTGGATAAGAGCCAGGCGCGGCCGTATTTTTGCCAGCGCCCCGGCTATTTCCGGGAAATCAGGTCGTCCCTCTTCAGTCAATGCTATTTCCTGATAAGCAATCCCCTTTTGCAGCAGACTGCCCCGCACCGAGCCATTCTTGCCAATGATCGTTGTCAGGGTATCATAGGGACTTCCAGTCAAGGAGAGTAGTATGTCCCCTGGTCGTAGTAAAGCAAAGAGACAAGCACTTATGGCATGAGTGCCGGATACTATTTGCGAACGCACCAGGGCTTCCTGGCAGGAGAAAACGCGGGCGTAAATCTGCTCCAGGCACTCCCGGCCCCGATCGTTGTACCCGTATCCGGTTGAAGGGGCGAAAAGGCTGTCATTAACCTGGTATTCCTTGAAAGCCTTAAGTACCCTGGCCTGGTTGGCGCAGGCTACCTCCTCTAAATCAGCGAAACGATTCTGCAAGGCCTTTTCCGAATTCTTCAACATCGCTTCTGCGTTCAATACTTCACCACTTTCAACATAGAATCACAATCCGTATGGTTAACAGCCGCTTATACCTCCAGAACGCCAAATTCCGGGAGATCAGCCTCTTCGATTGTAACCAAGTCCTGCCGGCTTAGCAATTCCCTATCGACTATACGCAGGGCCTGAAGACGCATGGACTTTTCGGTAAGATTGCGTACATAGCGGGCATTTCCGCTGTGGGGATGCCGCCCTTTAACAAATTCACCCAGGTGTTGTTTTAGTTTCCAGCGACAACGGCTGCTTAAAACATAATCCTTGTCGGCATACATTTGCAGGGCAATTTGGAAGAGTTCGTCGGATTCGTAATCTTCGAAGTGAATGTGAATGGGAAAACGGGAACGCAGGCCGGGGTTACTGCGCTGAAAGCGCTCCATTTCCGTTGAATAACCCGCCAGGATCACAATAAGGTTGTCACGATTATCTTCCATGGCCTTGACCAGTGTGGCCACCGCTTCGCGGCCAAAATCCTTTTCGCCTCCCTGGGCCAGGGTATAGGCCTCGTCAATAAAAATTATCCCCCCCAGGGCTTTCTTAACAATTTCTTTGGTCTTTTGCGCAGTGTGGCCGATATACTCGCCAACCAGGTCGGCCCTTTCCACCTCCACCAGGTGACCACGACTAAGAATCCCTATGTCATTAAATATCCGGGCTAAAATTCTGGCTACAGTAGTCTTGCCGGTACCAGGGTTGCCCTTAAAGATCATATGCAACGCAGTGGGGTCGGCCTTAAGCTGTTGCTGTTTGCGTTTACCCTGTATTAGCGCATAGGCAGTTACCTCGGCCAGCGTTCTTTTCACCTCTTGTAACCCGATCAAGCGTTCCAGTTCCAGAAAGGAGTCTTTCCGGGGAAAATTAATTGCTTCCAGCTGCGGAGCAGTCCCCGGTGAGGATGTTGGAGGCGAAAACCTCATGGAAATCTCCATTGAATCACCACTCCATGCCATGATAGCTTAATATATGATAAACAGACAAAAGTGGTGCTATTTCATGAGCCGGAAAAAAACCTTTCGGAAAAGCAGGCCTTGATGGAAAGAATGCGAGCCCTTCAACAGGTAACCGAAAAACCCGGATACTCAGATTCAGTCATCGTCGCTTTTTTCAAAGCTCAGGGGGCCAATAGGTTTTAAAGGGGCAACGGTAGAAATGGCATGTTTATAAACCAGTTGCTGCCGCTGATCCATCTCAACTATCACCGTAAAGTTGTCAAAACCCTTAACGATGCCTTTTATCTGAAACCCGTTGACCAGAAAAATAGTCACCGGGGCCTTTTCCTTTCTAACCTGGTTTAAAAAAGCATCCTGCAAATTTAGCTGGCTTTTGCCCATTAAGGATAAACCCCCATTCAATATACTGCGTGCCTAATAGAACATACTTCTACGCTTCCGAGAATTGTCCTTCCATCCAACGTGAAATTTTTTCCGCCCGGGCCATTTCATCGGCGTACTCCTCCTGGTCAAACCAGCAGATCCTCTGGTCCCGATTAAACCAGGTAAATTGCCGTTTGGCATAGCGGCGGGTTTCTTTTTGCATATCTTTTATCATTTCCTCCCTGGTTATTAGTCCTTGGAGATATGCTGCTGCCTGCCGGTAACCCAGCGCTTGCATGGAATTAAGGCTTGGGTCATAGCCCCGCCCCAGAAGACCCTCTACTTCTTCAATAAACCCCCGGGAGATCATCTCTTCCGCCCGTTGGTCTATGCGGGCATAAAGCCGGGAGCGTTGCAGATAAAGTCCGGCTGCTGCCAGATTATAAGCAGATTGACGTCGAACCTGTGAGCGGGAAAAGGGTTGACCGGTTATTTCCCATACCTCCAGTGCACGGACAATTCGTTTGCGGTCATTGGAGCTGACTTTTCGAGCATACTCCGGGTCAACCGACTGCAGATAGCGGTAACCATAGTCCAATCCCCGCTGGTCAATGATTTGATTCCATTTGTCCCGTACCGCGTAACGTGATTCCATGGGCTCGAAAACATAGTCATCAACCACCGCCTGGTAATAAAGGCCGGTCCCGCCAACCAGGATAGGCAGCTTTCCTTCCTGGTTCAAACGGCTAATAATAGTTTTACATTCCTCCTGATAGCGCGCCACACTATAATCCTCATCAGGGTTGACGATATCCAGCATATGGTGTTTAACCTGCTGCTGCTCTTCCAGGCTTGCTTTGGCAGTTCCGATATCCATGCCCCGGTAAATCTGCATGGAATCACAGGAAATAATCTCTCCGTTTAGCAGCTGTGCTACTCGTATGGCCACGCTGGTTTTACCTGCTGCCGTAGGTCCCACTATGGCAGCCAGTCTCTGCCGCAAAAATTACTCACCTCATCTAATGATCGTTTTGTAAACAAAAGCTCAGAAAAATATTTATTAAGGAAAAATGCCTGATTTTTTGTCTGTTTCGATTATTCCATAACGAATTTTGTTGTTGGCCGAACCGAGAATATGCTGGCAACCCAGGCGTTCCAGCTCGCCGCTGCTAAACATTTCTTTAATGACTACTCGCTTACGGGCCACACGCATTGCTTCTGAAATAATTGGCTCGCTAAGCGGTACGTGGTTGGCCAGGAGACGTAACGGAGCCAGGGCTTGACTTTTTAACTGCGGCTTGCGAAACATGGGGTCGAAATAGACAATATCAAAAGATTTATCCGCCTGGTCAGCTAAATATTTTCCGTGTTCGGCGTGAACAACTTTGATGCGATGTATAGCTTCATCCAGCCAGGGCATTCGCGATTGATATAACCTCATCCCCCATTTGATTACAAAAGCTATCGCTGGCGACGACTCCAGGGCCACAACTTCTCCAGCCGGGTTAAAAAATGAAGCGACTATGGCATCGGCTCCCAGACCCAGAGTACTATCCAGTACGTGGTCAGAGCCTGTAAACCCGCATACGGTAGCCAGCGAGTCAGGAATCCCCTTTTTACGCCACATGGCCAGGCGGTTTTTGGCCATACTGGGATGAAAATAAAACTTCTCTCCTTGTATATAGAGGACCGGTCCGGACTCCTGCCAGACTACCACCCCTTCGGCAGAGTGGATTTTGATTAGTTCTTCCAGGGAAGGGGGCTCCCGCCGGACCAGAGGAATTCCGCTTTCCTCCAAAAAGGCCTGAAAATTATCGCTGACCGAGTTTTGACTCAGAGTGGTTGTCGCTATCAATTGCATATCCTAAGACCTCTTAAACATACGTTCCAGTTCTTCCTGCCCCAGGCGTACCAGAGTGGGGCGGCCATGGGGACAGGTCTGATAATCTTCCAATCGCAATAAGTCTGTTACGATCTTTTCCATTTCTGAACCATTCAAACATTCCCCGGCCTTCACTGCTTTCTTGCAGGCCATGGTGCACAAGATGTGCCGGTTGAGGTCCGGGTCCCTGCCTTCCCGCAACAGGTCGATAATCTCCAGCAAAGTTTCCATTTCCTTACCGTTAATGGTGGCCGGTGCAGCTCGCACCAGCAGGGTCCGGTGCCCCAGAGGTT
>Ga0116193_1001020_pt1 | contig 24680 bp, 21 predicted proteins | sample AD_UKC115_MetaG_FD_89892 | JGI IMG/M metagenome (GOLD analysis project Ga0116193, IMG submission 89892) | Active sludge microbial communities of municipal wastewater-treating anaerobic digesters from Hong Kong - AD_UKC115_MetaG | ecosystem: Engineered > Bioreactor > Anaerobic > Digestate... | reverse complement strand
TGCTTGCCACGCTGGTTGTGTCCGAAGCCCATGTTGCCGGTCTCCGACGAGCCGTACCCGTTGATCACAGTGATGTTCGGCAGATGGTCCAGCAGGCCCTGCTGATTCTTCAGGCTGGTACCCGCCCCACCGGTGCCGATGGCGAACAGCGACGACAGGTCATAGCGTCGCCGACCCAGTTCCTCGACGATGGGTCCGGCGTACGCATCACCCACCATGGTCATCAGGCCGACCCGCTCGCGCTCCGCGGTCCCCAGGACATGAGCGGGGTCGAACTTTCGTGAAGTGTCGTGCAGCACAATGGTTTGCCCGTTGAGTACCGCCGAGAACGCCGTCCACATGCCCGCGGCGTGCATCAGCGGGGACACCGCGAACCACGGCGGGCCGTGGTTGGTCACCTTGTCGTGGATCTCGCCGACCTGGCCGTGGTCGGCGCCGTTCATCGACGACACGTAGATGTCGCCCTGCCGCCACATCACGCCCTTGGGCCGGCCGGTGGTACCGCCCGTGCAGACCATCAACAGGTCGTCGGGCGATGCAGCGATGTCCGCATCCTCGGCCCCGCCGGCCAGCGCCTGGTCCAAGGTGACCGCACCCGGCAACTCGGGCAGATCGCTGCCGTCGTCCACCGAGATCAGCAACTGTGCACCCCCGGGCAACACGTCGGCGAACTTCGCGCCGAGGGCACGGTGATAGATGACGCCGCGCGGCGACAAGTACTCCAACAGCTCGCCGACTTCGCGCGGGGTGTAGTGATGGTTGATATTCACCGGTACCACCCGCGCCTTCAGGCAGGCCAGCACCATGTCCGGGTAGAGGTCGTTGTGCATGATGAGTGCGACGACGTCCTGGCCGCACTCCCAGTTCTGCAGTTCAGCGCGCTCGGTGTGCGCGCCGAATCCGTTGTGCGCCAGGAAGTTGGCCAGCCGCCGGGTGCGGTCTGCCGCTTCCCGATAAGTGCTCCGGCGATCGCCGGAGACCGTCATGACGCGGTCGGGCACCGCCTCCGCGATGGCGTCCAGAACGGCGCCCAAGGTCCACTCAGGCATCAAGCCCCAGCAGCGTGAGTGCGTTGTCGCGCATCACCATTCGGGTGTCCTCGTAGCTGAACTCGGGGAACTGCGGGATGTCGGCGGTGAACGACGTCGGATCCGCCAGCCCTTCGCCGTGTGGCCAGTCCGAACCGAACAGGATCTTGTCCACGCCGATGGTTTCGGCCAGGAGCTTCACGTCATCCTCGTAATACGGCGCGATCCACACGTTGTTGCGCAGCTGCTCCACCGGATCTTCCTTGTAGTGGTAGGGCGCGTTGTTCGCAGACTTCTTGAGCCGCTTGATCAACCGGTAGACGAAGTACGACCCGTTCTCGATGCTGACCACCCTGAGCTTGGGATGGCGGGTGAACACCTGGTGCACGATCATCGAGGCGATGGTGTCGTGGATGGCACGGTCGTCCATGATCACCATGTCCAGCGGATCGCGCTTGCCGAAGCCCTTGAACACTCCGCTGCCGCCCCACAATGCGGGGATCGCCATATAGCCGGAGTCGGACAGGTGGAACACCACCGGGACGCCGGCCTCGGCCAGTCGCGCCCACACCGGGTCGTGGATCGGGTCGCCGAGCGACCGCGGCCGCACCGCACCGGGCACCGGCGCGGGCCGGACGCACACCAGCTTGGCGCCGCGACCGATGACGAATTCGACCTCTTCGACGGCCTTGACCGGGTCGGCCAGCGAGATGATGGGCGCACTGTAGAACCGGTGGTCGGGCCGGTCGAACCCCCAGTCCTCGTCCAGCCACATGTTGAAGGCGTGCATCGAGACCATGGTTGCCTCGACGTCGTGCTTGAGCCCCTCTTCGACGCCGCAGGCGAAGGTGGGCAGCATGAACACCGACTGCAGGTTCTGCTTGTCCAGGATCTTCAGCCGGGCGTCGCGGTTCTGGTACTCGGGATGATCGGCCAGGCTGTCGACCTTCATCAGCGACGCGGGATTCACACCTTCGGGGATCTCCCCGCGGAACAACAGATCCAGGCAGCCCGGTTCGATGATCGGGTCGAATGTCGGGTTCGGGATGAAGTGGTTGACCACACCACCGAACACGGCCAGGGTGCGCTTGCCGTCCTGCACCATCTGCACACCGCGACTGCGGAATTCCTTGGGCAGATGCCGGGTGAACGCGTCGATGGGTTCGTAGTAGTGGTTGTCGACGTCGATCGCTTCGTAGTCCAGCTTGGCCGGCGTGGGCCTCTCCAGCGTGGTCATCGCGGGTCCTTTCGGTTCAATCGGGCAGGGCGCCCGGCATGGGCGGGAAGTTCGGTGCGCGCTTCTCGAAGAATGCCGTGACGCCCTCGATGAAATCGGTCCGTTGCATCGAATCGTGCATCAGCTTCTCGGCCTTGTGGCTGGTTTCGACGATGCCCATCCCGGCGTCGGCGTACAGCTGTTTCTTCATCATCGCCATCGAACTCGGGGCGCAGTTGATCGCCATGTCGTCGGCGTAGGCCAGCACCCGGTCCATCAGCTCGTCGCGTGGCACGACTTCCTTGACCAGCCCGAGTTCGGCGGCCTCCTCGGCCAGGAAGACCCGTCCGGACAGCAGCAGCTCGGTGGCGGTGGCCCAACCCACCAGGCGGGGCAGGATCCAGGAGATGCCGTACTCGGCGACCAGGCCGCGCCGGGCGAACGACGTGGTGAACTTCGCGCCGGCGGCGGCGAACCGGATGTCGGCCATCAGCGCCTGGGACAGTCCCATGCCGGCGACCGCTCCGTTGATCGCGGCGATGACGGGTTTGGTCAGCTGCGTGAGGAAGTACGGGTGCCGGGCCGCCACCATCGCACTGACGTCGGTCTGGTTGGCGGAGTCGACGGTGACCTCCGAGATGGCATCCAGACCACCCATGTCCGCGCCGGCGCAGAACGCCCGGCCGGCTCCGGTGATGACGATGACGCGGACCTGCGGATCGGCCTCGGCGAGGTCGATGTGCCGGTAGAACTCGGCGACCATGTTCCCGCCCCAGGAATTCATCCGATCGGGCCGGTTGAAGGTCAGGATCGCGACACCGGAGTTCCGGACCTCGTAGAGCAGCGGCGCGGGCCGCACGTCTTCGGCAACGCTCATCGACGGCTGGTCCTCCTGGGTTTGATCACTCATACTGTATACCTATCGGTAGCGCATTCTGCAAGCCGCGCCGAGACCGGGAAAAACCACTCCTGAGCTAGGCGGTTTCCACCAGTCCGAGCCGCCGATAGGCGGTTTCTATCCGGGCTTTCGCGGCGTCCGGCAGGATCGCCTGCGGAGCCCGGGAATGTGGGTAGTCGCCGACCGGTAATCCGAGCACCGACGCGGCGTGTTTGAACGCCCCGCCCCAGTGCGTGAAATAGTCCGGCCGCCCCGGGTAACACGTGTACACGCCGGCCATGTCGAGGTCGAACCGGTCCATCCCGACATCACGCGCGTAGTCCATGGCCTCGGTGAGCTTGTCGTTGTGGATCAGGTCCCAGTAGGGCGTCAGGATCTTGCGCTGCGGGGTCTCGTGCAGATAGCCGGCGGTGCCGAGCTGCGCCGCACACACGATTCCGGCCCGTAGCCAGCCGGCCCGGTAGACCGTCAGATCGCATTCCCAGATGGCCAGACCGGGCGCGAGCTCATGCAGCAGGCGGCTGTTGTGCGGCCGGAACGCGCCTTCCTTGGTGGCACAGACGGCCGGGATCTCGTCGTAGATCCGGGCGCTCTCAGCGGCGGTCAGGACGTACCCGGACGACGGTGAGTTGAACATGCCCAGCGCGATGTCGGTCCGGTCGGCCACGTACCGGAAGAACCGCAGCACGCCGTCCCCCGCATGGGTCTCCATCATCGGGGTCTGGATATAGGCGATATCGGCGCCGACCTGCTGCGCGTGCCGGGTGAGTTCGACACAGTCCTTCGCCGACATCGACGCGGTGCAGGCCTGCACCACCACGTCCGGATTGGCCCTGCGGCCCTCTTCGACCGCCACCTCGAGCAGTCGCTTGCGCTCGTCCAGGGTCAGCGCCCAGAACTCAGCGATACCGCTTGTGCACCAGAGCATTTCGTGACCGAGTTCGCCGACGCAATACCGCACCAGCGTCCGATAGGCGTCCCAGTCGATCTCGTCGCCGTCGGTTCCGCTGAACGGTGTGTACAGCGAGTTCCCGATGCCACGCAGTCCAGCGCGCGCCCAGGCGCGTGCGTCCTTCGCGGTTGCCATGGCATCCCCTGACGGTCAAATCCCCCCACACCCTACCCGAAACTATTACCATTGGTATTTCGGTAACGCCCTTCGGGGTGACTCCGCGCAGGCAGCGACGCTGTGGCTCTCGTCTCAGCGGCCGTTTCGCGGAGCCGCCAATCGCAAGGCTGCCGGTAGGGTTGTCGGGTCGGTCGGGCATGGTCGGTTAGAGGAGGTACAGCAAGTGGCGAAGCAGGCGACCGCCGTCAAGCGGCAGCGCCGCGAGCGTGGCTCGATCAATCCCAACGACATCATCGAGGGCGCGTTCCAGCTGGCCGAGCAGATCGGGATCGACAACCTGAGCATGCCGCTGCTGGGCAAGCACCTCGGCGTCGGGGTCACCAGCATCTACTGGTACTTCCGCAAGAAGGACGATCTGCTCAACGCGATGACTGACCGCGCGCTGCGCCAATTCGCTGTCGCCACGCCCTATGTCGAGGCCAACGACTGGCGCGCAACCCTGGGCGAGCATGCGCGGGGAATGCGCAAGGCGTTCCTGAGCAATCCGATCCTGTCCGACCTCGTCCTCATCCGTTCCGCGCTCTCGCCGCGGGCGGCCCAGCTCGGGGTGCAGGAGGTCGAACTGGCCGTCGAGAATCTGGTGGCGGCCGGCCTGACCGCCGAGCAGGCATTCGACGCATACTCCGCGGTATCACTTCATGTGCGGGGTTCGGTTGTGCTGCAACGTCTCTACGAGAAGAACCGGGCCGGGGGCGGCGGGCCGGGGGACTTCGAGGAGACCATGGTCTACGACGCCGAAGCCGCCCCGCTGCTCTCGAAGGTCACGCGGGAGGGGCACCGCATCGGCGCCGCCGACGACACGAACTTCGAATACGGCCTGAACTGCATCCTGGACAACATCGACCGCCAGATCGCCGACGGCAAGAAGGGCGCCCGATCCCGCAAGGGCTGACTACTCGGGCTCCGGCACGTGGAAGTGCTCGTCGCGCAACCGGAACGCCTCTTTGGTGCCCACCTGTGCGCGGGTCTTGACGAAGTTGAACTCGCCCGGCGCGAACTGCAGATTCGTGCCGTAGGCGTGGAACAGGTAGCTGCACACCTCTTCACCCTGATAGGCCTGGCTCTGCTCGACCAGCCGGAAGGCCTCCTTGGCGATGACGACACCGTCGGCCGGCATCTTGGCGGCCTTCAGCGCCCAGTACCTCGCCCGGGCCGAAACCGCCTCGGGCACACAGGTTTCGGTGAACACGCCGAGATTCTCGACCGCTGCGGCCTCGACGATGTCGCCGGTCAGCAACATCCGCCGGGCCAGCACCGGGCCGAGCCGATGGAAGAACATGTGCAGGCTGCCCAGGGCCGGGCCGAGGAACCGGGTGGCCGGCATGCCGATGCGGGTATCCCGCGCGATGACGGAGATGTCCATCATGAGCGCCATCTCGAAGCCGCCGCCCAGCGCGAACCCACTGATCTCGCCGACGGTGACCTTCGGGAAGCCCATCAGATTGTGGTAGAAGCCGAATGACTTGCGGTCCACCGCGAGTCGGCGCCGCTGGCTGGGCCGGCTCTTGGCGGGTCGCTGGTCCCGCGTGCCGCCGTCCACACGCTCACCGCCGTACCAGCCGTAGGCGTTGTTCATGTCGGCGCCCGTGCTGAACACCCCCTCGGCGCCCCGCAACAGCACCACCGTCAGGTCGTCGTCGTCGGCCACGAGATCCAGGCACCGACCGACGCCGTCGCGCATCGCCGCGTCGTAGGAGTTGCGCTGCTTGGGGTTGTTCAGCGTGATGGTCGCAATCCGGGCGTCGTAGTCGACGTCGAACAGGACCCGCTCATCGCCGGATTCGGTCACGGTGTGCTCCTCTGCATGGAAATCTTGTTCGCCTCGATGGTCTTCACCGACTCCAGGGCCAGCGTCTGCCGGCGGTCGGCGGTGAGATGGGTCCGCGCGATCCGTTCGGCCCGTTCGGCATTGCCGTCGCGGATGGCATCGAGCAGGCGCTGATGATCGCGCAACGCGGCGCGGCGGGTGGCCTGGCGGTCCGTCGCGTCGGGCCGGTCGCTCCAGACCGCGGACTCGTGTGCCGACCAGATCAACTCGAGCGCGCCGATCACCAGGATCATCGGTTCGTTGCCGCAGCGCGACACGAGTGCCTCGTGGAATCGGCGGGCGTTCGGCACGAACTGGGCGACGTCGTCGAGAGCCGCTGTCTGGGCGTCCAATTCGGCCTGCAGATACGGGACGACCTCGGTATCGCGATCGGCGCGTTCGGCGCACATCGCCGCGCAGATCGGCTCGAGGTGCATCAGGGCACCGCTGACATCGGCAGGTGTGGCCGACCGGGACTGCAGCACCATGCTGATCATGTGGGCGGTGCGCTGCGCCGACGGTTGGTGGACCACCGCGCCGCCGACGTTGCCGCGGCGCACGGAGATCAGGCCGTCCGTCTCGAGCAGGTGGATGGCCTCGCGCAGCGCTGGTGGGCTGACGCCGAACTCGCCGAACAGGCTCTCCTGACTCGGCAGTACGTCGCCCTCCTTGAGCCGGCCGGACAGGATGTCGTCACGCAGGCGGGAGGCGACCAGCTCGGCCACCCTGGGGGGACGAATCCGCTGCACCGGCACCCCTTCCGTCTGTTGCACCGGGCCTTTCCTTGCTAAGTTGTACAGGATAGCGCCCGTATCGTCTACTGTAGGTCCATCGGTACGCGCGGGAGAGGCGGTTCGGCGGTGAGTGACGGCACAGTGGAGTGCGTTCGCGACGGTGCCGTGCTGCGCCTCACCCTGAACCGCCCGGAGCGGCGAAATTCGCTGAGCCACAGCATGATCGATCACCTGGTTGCCCAGCTGACCGCCGCCGCGTACGACGACTCGCTGCGTGCGGTGTGCATCGAGGGCGCCGGATCGGACTTCTGCAGCGGCGCCGACTGGGTGGCCACCAACGACGCCGGGCGCCGGCCCCGGCCCGGCGAGCTGGGCCGCCGCATCCCGCACACCGCCAACCGTGTCATCGAGCTCCTGACCACCATCCAGTTGCCCGTGGTGTGCGTCGTGCGCGGGTGGGCCGTCGGCCTCGGCTGCAATCTGGCGCTGGCCGCCGACTTCACGGTGGCCATGGACGACGCGACATTCTGGGAGCCGTTCGTCGATCGCGGCTTCAGCCCGGATTCCGGCGCCACCTGGCTGCTGCCCCGGTTGATCGGGGTCGCCCGGGCGCGCCGGATGCTGCTGCTCGGCGAGAAGGTGGCCGGCTCCACCGCCGCGGAATGGGGCCTGATCCATCAGTCCGTGCCGCCCGGCGGACTCGCCGAGGCCGCCGAGAAACTGTTGGGACAGTTGGCCTCCGGTCCCACCGTGGCGCTCGGGCTGGCCAAGCGGGCGCTGGCCAACAGCCAGCACGCCACACTGGGCCAGTCGATGGCACACGAACTCTCCGACCTCGAATTGTCGGCCCGCAGCGCCGATTTCAAGGAGGGCCTGTCGGCCTTCCGGGACCGTCGCACGCCCGACTTCCAGGGCCGTTAGAAAGGACCGCCATGGCCCCGACCTATGACACGATCGGATACGACGTCACCGGCCACACGGCCACCATCACGCTGAACCGGCCCGAGGCGCTCAACGCCCTCTCGCCGCACATGATCACCGAACTGCGCGCGGCCTACGAAGAGGTCGAGACCAACGACGACATCTGGTTGATGATCGTCACCGGGAACGGCCGGGCGTTCTGCACCGGCGCCGACGTGAAGGAGATTCCCGAGGACGGGAAGGTCATCTACGAGCGGCCCTACCTGTCCACGTACGACCAGTGGGAGGCACCGCAGGAGGGCACCCCACCGTTCCGCCGAATGGCCAAGCCCGTGCTGGCGGCCATCAACGGAATCTGCTGCGGCGCAGGTCTGGACTGGGTCACCACCGGCGACATCGTCATCGCCTCCGACCGGGCCACGTTCTTCGACCCGCACGTCAGCATCGGCCTGGTGGCAGCCCGCGAGATGGTCCGGCTCGCCCGGGCGCTGCCGCGGTCGGTCGCCCTGCGGATGGCACTGATGGGCAAACACGAACGCATGAACGTCGAGCGCGCCTACCAGCTCGGGATGATCACCGAGGTGGTCCCGCACGACCGGCTGCTCGAACGGGCCCACGAGATCGCCGACATCGTCAACTCCAATGCGCCGCTGGCGGTTCGCGGTACCCGGCTGGCGATCCACAAGACGCTGGACCTGCCGCTGCTCGAGGGTGAGATCCTCGCGGAGACGTTCCGCGAGCGCGTGGTCCGGACCGACGACGCGATCGAGGGCCCACTGGCCTTCGTCGAGAAGCGCGTCCCGAACTGGAAGTGCCGCTGACATGCCGGAAAATGCCTCTGCCGCACAACCGTTCGAGACGGTACTGCTGGAATTCGATCGCGCCGATCGCGTCGCGACCATCACCCTGAACCGGCCCGACCGGCTGAACTCGTTCAACCGGACCATGTGCGAGGAGATGCAGGCGGTCTGGCGCATCGTCAAGCTCGACGAGGCCACCAACGCCGTGGTGCTGCGCGCCGCCGGCTCCCGCGCGTTCAGCGCCGGTCTGGACGTCAAGTCCGACTACGGGCAGCCCGACAATGTGTGGAACCACGAGGATCCGGGTGAACTGCTCAGCCCGAAATGGCAGAAGATGTGGAAGCCGGTGGTGTGCGCCGTTCAGGGCATGTGCACCGCGGGAGCGCTCTACTTCGTCAACGAGGCCGACGTCGTGATCTGTTCGCAGGAGGCCACCTTCTTCGATTCGCACGTGACCGCCGGACTGGTGTCGGCACTCGAACCGATCGGCCTGATGCGCAAGATCGGCCTCGGGGACACCCTGCGAATGGCGTTGATGGGCAACGACGAACGCGTCAGCGCCGACACCGCGCTGCGCATCGGTCTGGTGACCGAGGTGGTGGCGGCCGACGAGTTGTGGGGTCGTGCCCACGAGATCGCGAAAACCATTGCCGCCAAACCACCGTCGGCCACCCAGGGCACCGTGAAGGCCATCTGGGAGTCCCTGGACAAGCCCTACCGCGCGGCGCTCGACCACGGCCTGATCTACACGCGGCTGGGTAACCCGCTGGGCAAGGCCGAGCTGAAGGCGGCCGGGGACGCGCCGCGGACCAGCCCGCGGATCCGGTGATGGCGCACCGCCTCGGCCGCCGCATTGCCGACGTCCTGGCGCTGGACCCAGCCGCACGCGCGCTGCAGTACGACGGATCGTGGCTGACGTGGGGCGAACTGGGCACCATCGCGCAGCGGGTGGCCGGACTCGTCCATCCCGGCGCCCGGGTCGGCATCATGCTGCGCAACCGCCCGGCGCACGTCGCCGCCTTCCTGGGCGTGCTGCTGGCCGGCGGCACCGTCGTCGTCATCAACCCGTCCCGCGGCGACGCCCGCACCCGGGACGACATCACCGCACTGGACCTCCCGATGATCATCGGTGCACCCGACGACGTGGCCGGCCTGGTCGATCCGGCGCTGAACACCACGGTGGTGACGTTGGGTCACGACATCGGTGTGCTGCGGGAATCCGTCGACCGCGCAACCGATCCGGGCCGTCCGGGTGTGGCGGTGTGGATGCTGACCAGCGGTACCACCGGCCCGCCGAAGCGGGTCGACCTGACCTACGACATGCTGGCGCACAGCGTCATGGGCCCCGAACCCACGGCCGCGCCCACCACACTGCGCTCCGGGGTGGCCATCGTGAACTCGCCACTGGTGCACGTCGGCGGTGTCTTCCGGATCCTGTTGTGCGTCAGCGAGGCCCGGCCGTTCGTGCTGCTGGAGAAGTTCGACCTGGACACCTGGTCGGCGGCGGTGCGCGAACACCGGCCCCGCGCGGTGTCGCTGGTGCCGGCCGCCCTGCGGATGGTGCTGCATTCGGATCTCACGCGTGACGACCTCGCGGGTGTTCGGGCGGTGACGTCGGGCACGGCGCCGTTATCCGCCGACGACGCGGACGCCTTCACCGCCAAGTTCGGCATCCCGGTCTTGACTTCTTATGCGGCAACGGAATTCGGTGGCGGGGTCGCGGCCTGGACGCTCGCCGACCACCGCGAGTTCTGGGTGGCCAAGCGTGGCAGCGTCGGGCGCGCGAATCCCGGTGCCGCCCTGCGGGTGGTGTCCGATGACGGCCGGCCGCTCGGGCCGGACGAACCGGGGCTGCTCGAGGTCAAGCCGGCGCAGCTGGGTGGCGGCACCGACTGGATGCGCACCACCGATCTGGCCCGCATCGACGCCGACGGCTTCCTGTGGATCCTCGGCCGCGCCGATCAGGCCATCATCCGGGGCGGATTCAAGGTGATGCCCGAGGACGTGCGGGCCGCCCTCGAGTCCCATCCGGATGTGCAGGGCGCCTCGGTGGTGGGCCGGCCGGACGAGCGGCTCGGCGAGGTACCCGTCGCACTGGTCGAACGCCGGCCCGGACGGGCCGTCACCGCCGAGGAGCTGGCGGCCCACCTGCGCATCCGGTTGTCGCGCTACGAAATTCCCGCGCAGGTCGTCTTCGTCGACCAGATCCCGCGGACCCCGTCGGGCAAGCCCGATCTGCGGGCCGTGCGGGAGCATTTCACCGAGCATGCCCACTGACCCCACCATCTTGTCGGAGTTGCGCCGGCACGCGCACTCCGAGCGTCCCCTGCTGATCTGCGACTCGGAACGCCTGACCTACGCCGAGGCCGACCGCAGGTCGGCGGCCCTGGCCCGCGGTCTGCTCGCGGCAGGGGCCGGCAAGGGCACGCACGTCGGCCTGCTATACCCCAATGGCGGCGCTTTCGTCGTCGCGATGCTGGCCGCTGCACGCATCGGCGCGGTGGTGGTACCACTGTCGACGTTCAGCACTGCCACCGAGCTGCCGGCTCAGCTGGCATCCGCGGACATCGAAATCCTGTTGTCCACCAATGTGTATCGCGGTAACGACTACCGATCCAGATTGGCCGACATCTCCGCCGCGAACGTTCCGCGTCTGCGACGCATCTGCTTCGACACCGTGGAATTGGTCCGGCTCGGCGAAGCGGTCGACGTCGCCGAGCTGGCCGCCTGCGAGGACGCGGTCGACGGTCATGACGTGCTGGCCATCGTGTACACGTCGGGATCGACGGGCCCACCCAAGGGCGCGGTGCACACCCACGCGTCGCTGTTGGCGCACCAGCGCAATCTCAACGAGATTCGCGGGTTGACCGCCACCGACCGGCTGTTCTGCAACTCGCCGTTCTTCTGGATCGGCGGATTCGCGTTCGCGCTGCTGGCAACGTTGGTGGCGGGATCGACCCTGATCTGTTCCAACGCCACCGATCCCGGCCTGACGCTCGAGCTGCTCGAGACCGAACGGCCCACCATCACCAACGGTTTCGTCGCCGGGATCGCGGGCCTGACCCGGCACCCCGACTTCGGCCGCCGGGATCTGTCGTCGATGCGGCGCGGAAATCTGTACCCGATCATGGCGGCGGACATCCGGCCGGCCGATCCCGAACTGCGGCACAACATGCTCGGCATGACCGAGGCCGGGAGTGTCGTCCTGTTGTCCGGGGACGACACTGATCAACCCGAATCCCGCCGCGGCTCCTACGGGAAGCCCGCACCGGGGTTCGACACCAAGCTGCTCGAATCGGGCGAATTGTGCATCCGCGGCGCCCCTCTCATGCAGCACTACTACGGCCGCCGTCGCGAGGAGTGCTTCGACGCGGACGGCTGGTTCCACACCGGCGATCTGTTTCGCGTCGATGCCGATGGCTTCTACTACTTCCTCGGCCGCGCGGGCGCGATGATCAAGACCGCGGGCGCCAACGTCACGCCCGCCGAGGTGGAGCAGGTGCTCGGCGCCGTCGTACCGGGCGCCGCCGCGTTCGTCATCGGGCTGCCCGACACCGAGCGCGGTCAGATCGTCGCCGCCGTCCTTGCGCTCGACGATCCGTCGTCCTTCGACGAACCGGCCACCCGCGCGCGGCTTCGGGAGCTGTTGTCGGCATACAAGGTTCCGCGGCGGTTCGCAGTGATCTCCACCGCGGAACTGCCGTTGCGGTCCAGCGGTAAGGTCAATCTTGCTGCTCTGGCAGAGCTATTCGACGTCTGAGCCACCGGGTCGGCGACTCCGGATGATTGCCGGCCCCTCTTTCACTGACTCGGGGCTGATTCGAGTGGTCCGGGAGCGACCATCGCTCGGCCCGCCCCGCACCCGTTCGTTCCAGTTTTCGTAACTTCACCGGTCTTTTGCGACAGACACCATCCCCTCTGGCGTCGACACCTTGACGGACGCCGCGTCATGTGCGAAATTCCAGGCCGCCCCGACGATCGGCGTCGGTGCGTTTGTCCAGATTTCCCGAGTCGTCCGCCGCACGTGTCGCCCACCGTGCAGCGGACCGCCCGGCGCCTCCCACCCCCAACCCCGACGGAGGCGCCGGGCACCCAATCGATTCCGTAGCCGGCGTTCGCGGTAGTGGCCGTGGTCCTCGGCGCGTACCCGCGCCCGCTCCTGCGGGAGCCCGGCACTGCGTAGGACACCGGCGATACCGCAAATTCCTGGCGGCGGCTACGTGCTGGGCAGTCCGGCTCGAGACCGCCGCCGGTGCCAGAACTACGCCAGGAACGCGCGTGTTGCCCTGTCCGATCCGGTCATCCCGGACGCCGTGGAGATCACACGATGGCGCGGTCACGCAGACCGCGGACATCCTCCGCGGTATAGCCGATCTCGTCCAACACCTCGTCGGTGTGCTCGCCGAGCAGCGGCGCGCGATGCCGGATCTCACCCGGCGTGGCGGACATTCGGAACGGGGTCTCGATGATCGGCACATCGTGCGGTGCACCGGGGAACGGCACCCGCTGCAGGTACCCCATCGTCTGCACCTGCGGATCGGTGAGCACATCAGCGGTCGAATGCATCGGTGCGGCAGGAAGTTTCGCAGCCTCCAGAAGCGCCAGCACCTCGGCCTTGGTCTTGTCCGCACACCAGGAGGCCATCAGGTCGTTGAGCACATCACCATTGGCCCAGCGCAGATCGTCGTCGGCGAACCGGGGGTCGTCGAACAGATCCTCCCGGCCGACCAATCGGCACCACCGCTTGAACATGGGTTGTCCCGCGATCTGCAGCAGCACCCAGCCGCCGTCGGACGTTCGGTACAGATCGCACGGCGCAACGGAGGTACCGCGGTTGCCCATTCGCGGTTTGTCGACGCCCAGCAGGTCCCGTTCGATGAGGAACGCGTTGGAGAGCATGAGCGCAGTGGGCAGCAGTGCGCCCTCGACATGCTGGCCCGCACCAGTTCGGTCCCGATGGTAGAGCGCCATCATGACACCGATGGTCAACGTCAGCGCGGTCCCGAAATCCGCGTAGGGCACGACCGTTCGGATCGGCTGATCGGGCAGGCCCTGGCGGTAGGTCGCGCCCGACATCACCTGGCCGGCGCCGTCGAAGCCGATCCGGTCGCTGTACGGCCCACCCTCGCCGTATGCGGTGGCCGACGCCAGGATGATGTCCGGCTTGACCGCGCGCAGGGTCTCGTAGTCCAGCCCGCTGGCCCGCATTCCCGCGGCGGGCATGTTCGCGACGACGATGTCGGAGCGGGCGACCAGCCGGCGGGTGATCTCGGCGCCCTCGGCTGTGGTGGAATCCAGTGTCAGCGAACGCTTGTTGCGATTGCATTGCAGGAAGGTGCCGCCCTCGCCGGAGTCGGTGACCGACTGGACCCAGCGGTCCTCGCCGCCCTCGCGCTTCTCCACCCGCAACACGTCGGCGCCCATGTCGGCGAGGATCGCACTGCACCAGGGCGCGGCGATGAACCGGCCGTAGTCGAGAACGCGGATTCCCTCCAGGACACCCATGTTCGGCCCCTTCCCCTCGGCGAGCAGACACAAACTCGCACACTTATCGGCGATTCGGTGCGAGTTTGCGTCTGCTCGCAGAACGTATCCTTCCTAGTCGATGACGCCGAGACCGGCCAAGTGGTCGATCAACGGTTTCGAACCGGCACACAGATGACGGTCCATGGCCGTACGTGCCGCGTCGCCGTCGCCCTTGCGCAGTGCGGCCAGCACTCGCCGGTGATCGCGTGCGCACTGCTCCGCCCATCCGTCAACGGCCGGATACACCGATTCCAGTGCGTAGCGGGTGATCTGCGACATCAACTGCGCCAATTTCGGGGAGTCGGCGGCCACGTTGATGCCGCGATGAAACTCATGGTTCAGCCGCACCGCACCTTCGTAATCATCTGCAGCATAAGCTTTTTCGAGCTCACGCTGGATCCGCTCCAGCTCCGCCAGCTGCTCGGCGGTGATCCGGCCGGCTGCCCGCTTCGCCAACTCACCCCCGATGTGCCCCTGCACCGCGGACACGTCGTCGATGTCACGTCGCGTGACGGGCAGGACGAGAAAACCGCGCCGCGGCTGCTGGACGAGCAGCCCTTCGGTCCGCAGGCCGAACAACGCTTCCCGAACCGGGGTGACGCTGATGCCCAGTTCGTCGGCCAGTTGCTCGAGCCGAATGTATTTTCCGGCCGGGTATGTTCCGTCGAAGATCCGCTGCCGGATCAGCCGTGCCACGTCCTCGGCGAGCTGGGGGCGCGGCGCGAATTCCGTTGCGGACACGTCAGATCCGGTACTCGTCGAGCAGTCGCTTGCTGATGATCTGCTTCTGGATCTCACTGGTGCCCTCGCCGATCAAGAGGAACGGCGCGTCGCGCATCAGTCGCTCGATCTCGTACTCCTTGGAGTACCCGTAGCCGCCGTGGATGCGGAAGCTCTGCTGGGTGACGTCGGCGCAGAACTCGCTGCACATGTACTTCGCCATACCCGCGGCCACGTCGTTGCGCTCACCGGAGTCCTTCAGACGTGCCGCGTTGACCATCATCAGATGTGCCGCTTCGACTTTCGTTGCCATCTCGGCCAGCTGGAACGCGATGGCCTGGTGCTCGGCGATCGGCTTGCCGAACGTGGAACGCTGCTGGGCGTACCGTGCCGCGAGCTCGAACGCCCGGATCCCGACGCCGCAGGCCCGTGCCGAGACGTTCACCCGGCCAACCTCGATGCCGTCCATCATCTGGAAGAAGCCCTGCCCGGGCTTGCCGCCGAGAACCTGGTCCGCCGACGCACGGTAGCCGTCGAACACCATCTCGGTGGTGTCGATGCCCTTGTAACCCATCTTGTCGAGCTTTCCCGGAATCGTCAGTCCTGGAAGAACTTCGCCGAATCCGGAGGGCTTCTCGATCAGGAATGCCGTCAGGTTGCGGTGCGGCTTGTCCGCGCCCTCGTCGGTGCGTACCAGCACCGCCACCAACGTCGAGCTGCCGCCGTTGGTCAGCCACATCTTCTGGCCGCTGATGCTGTAATCGCCGTCGTCGCCACGCACCGCCTTGGTCCGGATGGCGGCGACATCGGAGCCGAGTTCGGGCTCCGACATCGAGAACGCCCCGCGGGACTCACCCGTGGCCATCTTGGTCAGGTGGTAGCGCTTCTGCTCCGCGGTACCGTGCTGCCGGATCATGTACGCGACGATGAAGTGGGTGTTGATGACGCCGGACACGCTCATCCAGCCACGCGCCAACTCCTCGACGCACAGCGCGTAGGTCAGCAGCGACTCGCCGAGGCCGCCGTACTCCTCGGGGATCATCAACCCGAACAGGCCCATCTCCTTCATCTGATCGACGATGGCCTGCGGGTAGGTGTCGGCGTGCTCGAGTTCCTGAGCGACGGGGATGATTTCCTTGTCGACGAATTGTCGTACCGTCGAGACTATTTCGGTCTGGAACTCGGTCAGCCCCAGCGTCTGCGCCAGCCTGGTCATCTAGTTCTCCACCCTCTCGAACACCGCCGCCAGACCCTGGCCGCCGCCGATGCACATGGTCTCCAGGCCGTAGCGGGCCCCGCGCCGCCGGAGCTCGCGGGCCAGGCTGGCGAGCATGCGCCCACCGGTCGCCCCCACCGGGTGCCCCAGCGAGATGCCGGATCCGTGCACATTGGTGCGCTCGAGATCGGCCGGCGTGAACTCCCATTCCCGCATCACCGCCAGCGCCTGCGCGGCGAACGCCTCGTTGAGTTCGATCAGATCCATGTCGGCCAATGACAGGCCGGCCTTGGCCAGTGCGATCGCGGTGGCGGGCACCGGACCGATGCCCATGATCTTGGGCTCGACACCGGCCACACCCCAGGACACCAGCCGCACCAGCGGCGTCAGGCCGAGTTCGGCGGCCTTCTCCGCAGTGGTGACCAGGCACATCGAGGCCGCGTCGTTCTGGCCGCTGGAGTTCCCCGCGGTGACGGTGGCGTCCGGATCATTCTTGCCCAGAACGGGTTTCAGCCTTGACAGCGCCTCGACGGTGGTGTCGGCGCGCGGATGCTCGTCGGTGTCGATGGTGGTCGGCTCACCCTTGCGGGCCGGGACGGTCACCGGGATGATCTCTTCGGCGAACACGCCGCTGCGCTGCGCGGCAACCGCCCGCTGGTGGGAGGCGACCGCAAGCTCGTCCTGCTCGGCGCGCGGGATGCCGTACTGCCGGCGCAGGTTCTCCGCGGTCTCGAGCATGCCGCCGGGCACGGGATAGAACCTGCCGCCGGCGGTGGTACGGCCGCGGGCCAGCGCGTCGTGCACCCTGACGCCACCACGCGACCCACCCCAGCGCATATCGGTGGAGTGGAAGACCACATTGCTCATGGAGTCCGCGCCGCCGGCGACGACGAGATCGTGTTGGCCGGAGCCGACCTGCAGGGCGGCCTGGATCACCGCCTGCAGACCCGAGCCGCAGCGACGGTCGAGCTGCATCCCCGGAACCGTCACCGGCAGACCGGCATCCAGCGCGACGACGCGGCCGATCGCGGGCGCCTCCATCGAGGGGTAGCAGTGCCCGAGAATGACGTCCTCGACGGCATCGGGTGCCACTCCGGTGCGCTCCAGCAGGCCCTTCAACGCCGTGACCGCGAGGTCGACCGCCGTCAGCGAGGCGAACATCCCGCCGTAGCGGCCGATGGGTGTCCGCACGGGTTCGCAGATGACTACTTCTCGCATGGGGCTCCCCCTCGCAGTGCCGAGATCGACGTTCTGGCGGGTTTCACCCGTACTTCTCCGCCAAAACGTGCGTTTCGGCGTGGTTGGGGGGCGGTCACAGGTGGCGGCCCCCGGTGACCTCGAGGACCGTGCCCGTCATGTACGAGGACAGATCCGACGCCAGGAACAGCGCCACGTTGGCCACCTCGTCGGGCTCGCCGGCGCGGCCCATGGGCACCTCGGCGACCTTGGAATCCCAGATCCGTTGCGGCATCGCCTCGGTCATCGCGGACCGGATGAGACCGGGCTGAATGGCATTGACCCGCACCCCGAGATGGGCGAGTTCTTTGGAGGCGGCCTTGGTCATGCCGACGATGCCGGCCTTGGCCGCCGAGTAGTTCGTCTGCCCGATCATGCCGACCTTGCCCGAGATCGACGACATGTTCACGATCGCGCCGCTCTGCTGTTCGCGCATGATCGCCGCGGCCGCGCGCAGCCCGTTCCAGGTGCCCTTCAGGTGCACGGCGATCACCTGGTCGAACTGGTCCTCGGTCATCTTGCGCATGGTGGCGTCGCGGGTGATGCCGGCGTTGTTCACCATGATGTCCAGGCCGCCGAATTTCTGGATCGCCGCGGCCACCAGACCGTCGACCGATTCCGCCGAGGTGACGTCGCACTGATGCGCCAGGGCCACCTCCGAGCCCCCCAACGAAGCGGCCGCCGCGTCGGTGGCCTCCAGATTCAGATCGCCCAGCACCACGCGGGCACCTTCGGCGACGAACCGCTGGGCGATCGCCAATCCGAGGCCCTGGGCCCCACCCGTCACGACCGCCGTGCGGCCCGCCAACAACGTCACCGTCAATCCCCTACCTTCGAGAACAGTCCGCTAGGTTTCACATATCATATTTCATATATGATCTACAGCCAATACCGGGTCCCCGACGCCGAGGAGTGCCGATCTTGACCACCACCGCAACGCCCGAAGTCAGCGACGACGACTTTGCCGAGATCCTCAATCAGACAAGGCAATTCGTCCGCAGCGTGGTCGTCCCACGGGAGAACGAGATCCTGGCCGAGGACCGGGTCCCCGACGACATCCGCGACCAGGCGATGAAGATGGGCCTGTTCGGCTACGCCATCCCGCAGGAGTGGGGCGGCCTGGGATTGAACCTGGCCCAGGATGTCGAGCTGGCGATGGAGCTGGGCTACACGTCGTTGGCGCTGCGCTCGATGTTCGGCACCAACAACGGCATCGCCGGGCAGGTGCTGGTCGGCTTCGGCACCGACGAGCAGAAGTCCCGCTGGCTGGAGGGCATCGCGTCGGGCGAGGTGGTGGCGTCGTTCGCACTGACCGAACCGGGGGCCGGGTCCAATCCGTCGGGGCTGAAGGCCCGAGCCGTGCGTGATGGCGGCGACTGGGTGATCAACGGCCAGAAGCGATTCATCACCAACGCACCGACCGCAAACCTGTTCGTGGTGTTCGCCCGTACCCGCCCGGCCGACGACAAGGGCGCCGGGATCGCGGTCTTCCTGGTGCCGGCCGACGCACCCGGCGTGGAGGTGGGCGTCAAGGACAAGAAGATGGGCCAGGAGGGTGCCTGGACCGCCGACGTCAGCTTCACCGACGTTCGCGTTCCCGACAGCGCGCTCGTCGGCGGCAGCGAGGATCACGGTTACCGGGCCGCGATGACGTCGCTGGCCCGCGGCCGGGTGCACATCGCCGCACTGGCCGTCGGCGCCGCGCAACGCGCCCTCGACGAATCGGTCGCCTACGCTGCCACCGCCACCCAGGGCGGCACGCCGATCGGCGATTTCCAGTTGGTCCAGGCGATGATCGCCGACCAGCAGACCGGTGTGCTGGCCGGCCGCGCCCTGGTCCGTGACACCGCCCGCAAGTGGGTGGCCGGCGAGGACCGTCGCATCGCCCCGTCGGCGGCCAAGCTGTTCTGCACCGAGATGGCCGGTCAGGTCGCCGACCTGGCGGTCCAGATCCACGGCGGCACCGGCTACATGCGCGAGGTCCCCGTGGAACGGATCTACCGCGAGGTCCGACTGCTGCGCCTCTACGAGGGCACCAGCGAGATCCAGCGGCTGATCATCGGCGGCGGCCTGGTGAAGGCGGCCCAGCGCGGCCAGTGACCCCGCGGGCTACTATCGACGGCGTTACTGTGACGTCGACGATAGGAGCCCCATGACCGACCGACTGGCCGGCAGGGTCGCGTTCATCACGGGCGCTGCCCGCGGACAGGGGCGCGCGCACGCCGTCAAGATGGCCGACGAGGGCGCCGACATCATCGCCATCGACATCTGCGGACCGCTGCCATCGTGCGTGCCCTACAACTCCGCCACCCGCGAGGACCTCGACGAGACCGTCCGCCTGGTCGAGAAGACCGGTCAGCGCATCCGGGCCAGCGTCGCCGACACCCGCGACCTGGCCGCGGTGCAAAAGGCCGTCGACGACGGCGTCGCCGAATTCGGCCGGCTGGACATCATCGTCGCCAACGCCGGCGTCACCGCGCCACAGCCGTGGAACCAGATCTCGACGCAGGACTTCCGCGACGTGCTCGACATCAACGTGACCGGAACCTGGAACGCCGCGGTCGCGGGCGCCCAGCACATCATCGACGGCGGACGCGGCGGCTCGATCATCCTGATCAGTTCGGCCGCCGGAATCAGCATGCAGCCGTTCATGATCCACTACACCGCCAGCAAGCATGCGGTCACCGGCATGGCGCGGGCGTTCGCCGCAGAGCTGGGCCCGCACTCGATCCGGGTCAACAGCGTGCACCCCGGACCGGTGGCCACCGACATGGGCACCGGCGACATGCTGGGCGCGTTGCAGCGGGCGGGCGAGACGAACACCCAACTGGCGCACATGGGCACACCGATGATGCCGCCGTACGTGTCGATGCCCGAGGACATCGCCGACACGGTCTGCTGGCTGGCCACCGACGAGTCGAAATGCATCACGGCGTCGGCGATCTCGGTCGACAACGGGTCCTCGCAGTACTGATCGCATGAACATGCGCGCCGATCCGGCGTTCGCCGAGACCCTGTCGGCCGCACTGGCCGGCTACGGGCCCCGGCAGTGCATCGAGTTCGAGGGCGCTTGGCACACCGGCGAGCAGGTCACCGGTTACATCGACGCGATCAATCACGCACTGCGCGGTCTCGGCCCGGCCGAGCCGGTGGCCCTGGTGGTCCGCAACCGCGTGCCGCATGCCGCGGCCATCCTCGGGTCCATCGCCGCCGGGCGTCCGGTCTCGATGGTCTACTCCTACCAGTCACCGCAGGCCATCGCCCGCGATATCGAATCCATCGCTCCCGCAGCGGTTATCGCCGATCCTCAGGACTGGTCGCCCGAACTCGACGCCAGCGTGCGCAGCGTGGGCGCAGCGGGCATCACGCTCGGCGCCGACGGGCCCTCGGTGGCCACCCAACGTACCGCCGGGCCGGTCGACGCGGGCGCCGGGCTGGACATCCTGAGCAGCGGCACCACCGGCGCACCCAAGCGGGTGCACATCCCGACCGCGGTGCTGGCGCACACCGTGCTCAGCATGACACTGGGCGATCCCCCGTCGCCGGACGATCCGCCCGCGCTGGTTTCCTGGCCGTTCGGCAGTGTCGGGGTGTGCCAGTTGCTGGCCGGCGCGTATTCCGGCCAGCGGATCGTGCTGCTGGAGAAGTTCACCGTCGAGCACTGGGTTGGCGCCGTGCACGAACACCGGATCCGCACTGCCGGAACACAACCCACGATCCTGCGGATGCTGCTGGCCGCCGACGTCCCCCGGGACCAGCTGGCGTCGCTGGAGTACCTCACCGGCGGCGGCGGGCCGCTGGAGCCCGAACTCCAGGCGCGGTTCGAGGACCGCTACGGGATTCCGCTCCTGTGGGGTTACGGGGCAACCGAATTCGCCGGTACCGTGTGCAGCTGGACCCCCGCGTTACGGGACCGGTTCGGCCCCCGGCCCGGGACCGTGGGCCGGCCCCTGCCCGGGGTCCGGGTCCGGATCGTCGACCCGGACAGTGGCGCCGAGGTCGGCACCGGCGAACACGGCCTGTTGTCCGCCCGGGTCGAAGTCCTTGGCCCACAATGGCTCACCACCACCGACCTGGCCTCGGTCGACGGCGACGGCATCATCTCCATCCACGGCCGCGCCGACGGCGCGATCAACCGCGGCGGGTTCAAGATCCTGCCCGAGCGGGTCCGGGCTGCGCTCCTGAAGCACCCGGCGGTGCACGATGCGAGTGTGGTCGCCGTTCCCGACGACCGGCTGGGGCAGGTACCGTTCGCCGCCGTGGAACTGTTGCCCGGCCGCACCACCACCGAGGATGAGCTGAAAGACGCAGTGCGCGCCGAACTTCCCGCGCAATCGGTTCCCGTAGCGATCGCCGTGCTCGACGAACTACCCCGCAATGCGGCGATGAAGGTCCGCCTCGACGCGGTGCGCGCGCTCTACCCGAACACCTTGCGCAGGAACGCCACCTGATCGCCGGAGGCCCGGTCGAACCAGTCCAGACCGGGCCAGACGTCGAAGTGATCACACGGATAGTGGTGGACCCACCCGCGGCCGTACTCAGCGGTCCGCGCGACCGCGTCGGGGGGCACATAGTTGTCGAAGTCGGCGATCTGCACCAGTAGCCTGGCGCGCAGGCGCTTGGCGTACGCCTTGGTCCTGATCTTCATCAGTTCCTGGCCCACCGCGGCGTCCACCTCGTTGCGCCAGGTCGGACCCGCGATCGCGTGGTAGTTCTCATAGGCACCCGCCAGGGTCAGCCCGCCCGGTTCCCCCGGCCGCGCCACCACGGGCATCAGCACGGGCGTGCGGCCACGCGCCACCGCCACGCGGCTGACGACGCCGTCGACGGTGGCCCGGCCCGCCGCGGACAGCCGGTACTGCCCGAGTATTCCGCGCGCGGTGGCGACCGCGTCCGTCAGCGGCGTCATCGCGATCACCGCCCTGACGTCGTCACGATCGGCAGCGACCCGGATGACGTGGCCGCCGGACAGCGATACACCCCACAGCACGATCGCGTTCGGGTCGACACCGGGCAATCGTTTGGCCGCCGCGATGGCGGACTCATAGTCCTGCAGCTGCCGTTCGATCGAAATGCTTTGCCGTGGAACACCTTCCGAACTCCCGAAGCCACGGTAGTCAAAGGCCAGCACGTCGAATCCGGCTGCGGCGAACCGCTGGGCGAACGGTTCCAGCCCGGAGTCCTTGGTGCCGGCGAAGCCGTGCGCCATCACCACGACAGGCCGTGGCCCGGGAGCCGTCGCGGCGAAATGCCAGGCGCTGCAGCGCACTCCGTCGGATTCGAACGTGACGTCGCGGCGGCTCATCCGGCGCGCCTGACGCCGGCGGGGATCTCCTTGGCCCGGAGGTCGTGTTCGTAGTAGAAGTAGTCCACCTGCTGGGTGTGGCGGGGCCGGTCGACACAATGGCCGGCGTGCAACTGCTGGTCGGCGTCGATGATCCGTTCCATCTCGGCCACCGGCGGCAGCGCGTAGCGCCCCACGGCGTAGGCCGCGAGCAGCCGGGCCTGACATTCGACGAACGGGAACAGCGTCGGAATCGCCTGGGCGAAACCGATGAACACCAGGTTGTCGATACCCGGGTAGAACATCCGCTTGTAGAGCCGGATCTGGTTGTCCGGGGCGCTGATGAAGTCCGGGTCGAAGAACGGGAAGGTGATGTTGTATCCGGTCGCGTAGACGATGGCGTCGAAGACGCCGCTGGTGCCGTCCTCGAAATGCACGGTGTCACCGTCGAGCCTGGCCACATTGGGCTTGGGGGCGATGTCGCCGGATGCCAGCCGCAACGGCAGCTCCACCGACTGGGTCGGATGCGCCTCGAACAGTTTGTGATTGGCCGGCGGCAGACCATAGCTGGTGGGATCGGTGCCCAGATAGGGGGCGATGAACTGGACGGCCTTGCGCTGCCACGACAACGGAATGTGGGGCGAGGTCTTGAACAACTTGTCGCCGGGCTGCCCCGCGATGAACTTCGGGACGATCCACGCGCTGGACCGCGTCGAGAGGGTGACGCTGTTCTGCAGCGTCTTCGACGACAGTTCGACGGTGATATCGGCCGCGCTATTGCCGATGCCGACCACCAGGATCCGTTTCCCGGTGAGTTCCAGCGGGGTGTGCGGGTCGACGTAATGGTGCGAGTGCATCACCTCACCGGTGAAAGTGCCCGGGAAGTCCGCCATCCGGGCGTCCCAGTGATGTCCGTTGCCCACCACCAGCAGGTCGAACTCCCGCACGGCGCCGGCCTGATCCTCGATCTCCCAACCCGCGCCCATGCGGCGGGCGCGCACCACACCGTTGTTGAACTCGATGTTCTCCAGCAGATCGAAGGCGTCGGCGTAGTCGTCGAGGTAGCGCTTGATGTCGGAGTGGTGCGGGAACGCCGGGAAGTCGGCCGGGATGGGAAAGTCCTTGAAGGACAACCGATGTTTGGACGTGTCGATGTGCAGCGACCGGTAGGCGCTGCTGAGTCCGTTGGGGTTGCCGAACGCCCAGTTGCCGCCGATCCGGTCGGACAGTTCGAAGGTGGTGTACGGAACGCCGTAGTCGCGCAGCATCTTCCCGGCGGTCAGGCCGCTGATGCCGGCACCGATGATCGCGGTGCGTGGGCGTGCGAGGGTCATCGGGCCTCCTGACGCTCGAGTGCCTGGGCAGCGCGCTGCCGTCCGACGAACTGGATCGCCATCCGGTTCATCACTCCGGGCGCGTAGCGCGCCAGCAGCCAGCCGGCCCGGGCCCGACGCGGCGCCACCAGAATGGCCTTGTTGCGTCCGATGGCCCGCATGGTGTCGGCGGCCAGTCGGTCGGCATCGTAGAAGTCCTTGCTGCGCTGTCCCATTCGGTAGAAATCGCGCCCGTTGATCCCGGTGATGAGCCCCTTGTCCAGGATGGGCGTCTCCACCGCGGCCGGGCAGACGGCGAGCACACCGACCTGGTGTGCGGCGGCCTCCGAACGCAGCGCGAGGGACAGACCGACGACCGCGTGCTTGGACATCACGTAGCTGGTGATCTGGCCGGCGGCCGCCAGGCCGGCCATCGATGCGGTGTTGACGATGAATCCACCACCCTGCCGGATCATCTGCGGGTAGGCGGCGACGATGCCGTGCACCACACCGCGGATGTTGACGTCGATGATCGAATTCCAGTGCGCGAGAGTCAGATTCTCGGTGTCGGCGGCCCAGGTGATCCCCGCGTTGTTGAACATCAGGTCGAGCCGGCCGGTCCGTTCGACGACGCCGTCGACGGCGGCCTGAACGGAGGCGGCGTCCGTCACGTCGACGCACGCGGCCCGCGCAGTGGCGCCCAGTGTCGAGGCGGTCCGCTCGGCCGCATCGCCGTCGACGTCGGTGCACAGCACGTGCGCACCCCGGGCGGCCAGCGCACGGCACAGGGCAGCGCCGATTCCCGAACCCGCGCCGGTGACCACGGCGTGCTTTCCGGCCAGGCCGCTTTTC
>Ga0116193_1001015_pt1 | contig 24735 bp, 20 predicted proteins | sample AD_UKC115_MetaG_FD_89892 | JGI IMG/M metagenome (GOLD analysis project Ga0116193, IMG submission 89892) | Active sludge microbial communities of municipal wastewater-treating anaerobic digesters from Hong Kong - AD_UKC115_MetaG | ecosystem: Engineered > Bioreactor > Anaerobic > Digestate... | reverse complement strand
CTTGTTCTCTACTTCTCAGGGATTGCTTTACGGACACGGGACCGATCTGCTGATCTCCCAGTTAATTGGCGTGGTAAGCGTAGGTTCCTGGGCCATCATTTGTGGATTAATCCTGTTTTATTTAATTAAAAAGACCATCGGGATCCGGGTTGAACCCCGGATTGAAGAAGAAGGCCTTGATATTTATGAACACGGGGAATCGGCATACAATTAACGATCACCCTGACTCCCAAACAAAAAAACTCAAAGCCTGCCGGCCGTCCGGCAGGCTTTTCAACCTTACGGTGCATAATGGCATAAAACGGCATCGCTCCCGAACCTTGGTATTACCTGGCCATGCCGGCAAATTTCCCGTATCCTGCCTGTCAGAACCAAAGAAAAAGGCTAAGGCAAAACTGCAAATCTCCTTTGTGGTTTACAGGAGATCATTCAATTTGGAAAGGGAAGGGTCATGGAAATATTAAAAAGTCTGTTGTAAACAACAGGAAAGGATTTACTTTTGCATACAACAATTCTGACTCAATAAAACCATATAATGAAAAAGAGCTTGTTTTTGTTGTTTTTGCTCGCGGGATTCTTCACCATGGGAAGTGAACCCTGGAAACCCGCCGGAGACCGGATCAGAACTCCCTGGGCTGAAAAAGTCGATCCTGCCAATCCCCTGCCTGAATATCCCCGTCCCCAGATGGTCAGGGAACAATGGCATAACCTGAACGGATTGTGGGAATATGCCATCACCCCGAAAGGCAAATTCCTCCCTTCGGCCTTTGATGGAAAGATACTGGTTCCCTATGCCGTGGAGTCCAGCCTATCCGGTGTGCAGAAAAGCGTGGGTGAAGACAAGGAATTGTGGTACCAGCGGACTTTCACCCTGCCGGAGGCCTGGAAGAACAGAAAAATCCTGCTCCATTTCGGGGCAGTGGACTGGAAAGCGGATGTGTGGGTAAACGACATAAAGGTAGGATCTCATGCAGGAGGATACACTCCATTTTCATTTGAAATTACTCCCTACCTCTCCAAATCTGGAAATCAGAAGCTGATGGTCAGGGTTTGGGATCCTTCCGACCGCGGCTACCAGCCCTGCGGCAAACAGGTGGGGAAACCCTCCGGAATATGGTACACCTCTGTCACCGGCATCTGGCAGACAGTATGGCTGGAACCGGTCAGCCCGGCCTATATTTCAGGGCTGAAGAGCATTCCTGACCTGGATGGAGGAACTTTGTCCGTAAAAGCTGAACTCTGCGGTTCAGAAAAAGGAGATATCATTGAAGTGAAGGTGCTGGATCAGGGGAAGGTCATCAGTTCAGCCAAAGCAGCAGCCAGCCAGGAAGTACTGGTGGATGTTCCGGATGCACGCGTTTGGAGCCCGGAAACCCCATTCCTATACGACATGCAGGTCTCGCTCATTCGCCAGGGAGTGGTTGCCGACCGGGTAAAAAGTTACTTCGGTATGCGGAAAATATCGGTCAAACGGGATGCAGGCGGAGTGATCAGGTTGCAGTTGAACAACAAAGATTATTTCCAGTTCGGTCCGCTTGACCAGGGATGGTGGCCCGACGGCTTATACACGGCACCAACCGATGAAGCTTTGCAGTTTGATATTCAGAAAACCAAAGATTTCGGGTTCAACATGATCCGAAAACATGTAAAGGTGGAACCGGCCCGCTGGTATTATCATGCGGATAAGTTGGGTATCCTGGTCTGGCAGGATATGCCGAACGGTGATAAATCACCGCAATGGCAACAGCGCAATTACTTCAACGGGAAAGAGATGGTCCGCAGCGCGGTTTCTGAAGAGAATTACCGGAAGGAGTGGAAAGAGATCATGGATCTGACCTATTCCAATCCATCCGTAGTGGTCAGGGTTCCCTTCAACGAAGCCTGGGGCCAGTTCAAAACACCTGAAATTGTGGAATGGACGAAGAACTATGATCCTTCCAGGCTCGTGAACCCGGCCAGCGGCGGGAATCACTATGATGTAGGAGACATACTCGATATGCACAACTATCCTGAACCAGTCATGGGACTGTACGACTCCAAACGCAGCTGCGTTTTGGGTGAGTATGGCGGAATAGGTCTCGCAGTGGAAGACCATCTGTGGGAAAAGGAACGCAACTGGGGATATGTCCGGTATAAAACTTCGGATGAGGCCACCGAAGCTTATATTAAACTGGCTGAAATACTGAAGAAACTGATCCCTTCCGGATATTCTGCCGCCGTATATACGCAGACTACCGATGTGGAAAGCGAAGTGAACGGTTTGATGACCTACGACAGGAAAGTGATCAAATTGATGGAGGAGAAGGTCAGGAAAGTGAATCTGGAGATTTGCACATCACTGAATAAGCAAGAATAAGAACTGGCCAAATCCGGTAAGGTTCAGGTATAAAGGGAAGCTTAACCGGACGGGGAAAATGAGAAGAGGCGAAGTAATTCATGCGAATTCACCAGAATTTTCATGATCCCATTCAACCCCTTTTTGGGTAACCTCAAGGGAACAACAGCATAGTCACTGAAAAACCAGTAAGTTGAGCCATTTCTTCCCCATATTGTTTCTGGCACTCTGTCCGCTTTTGACAATTGGACAGTTATTACCCGGATTCATCTCTTCCGGTGATGTGGAAAGATACGCAGGCTATATTTACTCCCCGGTACCTAAATCGGAGGACAGCATCCTGCATAAAAAAAATAAACATTGAAGGAATACCCGAATATTTATAGGCAGGCCATGATCCCGATTAGTAGAATCCCAATTCCAGCCGGGCTTCTTCGCTCATCATGCTCTTGTCCCATGGAGGATCAAAGACGAGTTCCACATCTACTCCTTTGATTCCTTCTACCAGCAGGGCCGATTGTTTTACCTCCTCCAGCAGCATATCCGCAACCGGACATCCGGGTGCGGTGAGGGTCATCACAATATGGGCAATTTCGTTCCCGTTCACGTCCACATTATATATAAGCCCCAAATCATACACATTTACCGGAATTTCCGGGTCGTATACATCCCTGAGGTTGGCAATGATCTGATCAATTCGTTTATCCATTTTGAGCCTCCTCCAGTTTATTGTATGCAACAGCGTAAAGCCTGATTTGTTTAATCATGGAAAGCAGACCATTGGACCTGACAGGAGAGAGGTTTTGTTTCAAGCCGATATCGTCAATAAAGTGCAACTGATTTTCGATCAACTCTTTTGGTGTACGACCCGATGCCACCCTGAGCAACAGGGCTACCAGTCCCTTAACGATAACGGCATCGCTCTCCCCTTTGAAAAACAGTTTTCCCCCTTTGAACTCAGGCACCAGCCAAACCCTTGACTGGCATCCCCTGATCAGGTATTCATCGGTCTTTTGCGCAGGATCAAGCCCCGGAAGTTCATTTCCCGTTTCAATCAGATAACCGTATTTATCCATCCAGTCTTCATAAACTGAAAATTCTTCAATGATCTGTTGCTGTGCTTCTTCAATAGTCATCACCACTTAACTGAATTAAAGGTGCAAATGTCGGAATTTTTCATTTCTACGCAAAAAAAGAGATGAGAATTAAGAACCGGATTACCAAGGCCGTCACCGGTATTCATTTAAGCATTCTGAAGCGGAAGAAGATTCCTGAAAAAGAATAAATAATTAACTTTAAAGCATCAAAACATTAAATTCAACCTATATGGAATCATTAGCTGGAACAAGAACAGAACAGAATCTGCTGAAGGCATTTGCGGGTGAATCCCAAGCCCGGAACCGGTATGAGTTTTTCGCCAGAGAAGCGCAGAAGGAGGGATTGGAGCAAATTGCCGCTCTTTTTATGGAGACAGCCATGAATGAAAAGGTCCATGCCAAGATATTTTTCCGTTTTCTGGAAGGCCGTATGGTCACCATCACGGCAACCTATCCGGCGGGAAAGATCGGTACGACCCTTGAAAACCTGAAAGCTTCTGCTGACGGTGAGAATGAAGAATGGACACAACTCTATCCGGAATTCGCCCAAATTGCAGAAGAAGAGGGTTTTAAACAAATTGCCGTTAAATTCAAAGCCATTGCAAAAATCGAAGCCGCACATGAAAAGCGTTACCGGAAGCTATGCGAAAATCTTGAAAATGGGAAAGTATTTGAAAAGGATGGAAAAGTAATCTGGAAATGCAGGGAGTGTGGTTTTCTGCACGAAGCAGTCCGTCCTCCTTTGAAATGCCCGGTTTGTGACCATGAACAATCCTTTTTTGAATTGGAATGTGAAAATTATTGATACAAGAGAGCCGGTTTCAAAGTTGCCGGCTTTTTTTTTTGTCGTAACTTTGACTCCCGGTTTACAGCCTGAAATGATATGAAATACAGTTTATCCCTAATCCTTTTCCTTTTGTTTTTGGTTCCCCACGGAAGATGCCAGGTTATACAGCTTCCGCAGGATAGTGTGATCGAATATGACGGACAGTTCTTTATGCCCTATGCTGAGGGAGTCAAAGAAAAAGTGCTGGCATTTGATCCCGGTGTGGCCCGGATGAAACCTTCACAGGTCAGCATTCTGAAAAAAAAGCTTAATCAATGCCTTTCCCTGTTTTACAATGATTCTGCCTTCCATACAATGAACGGGCTGAAAGTTGTGTTCCGGGAGGAGATATTCCCGATGGATGGGACCAATGAAATGGTCAGGTGGATACCTTCTTCCATCGAGATCGGCATATTCACCACTCTGGCCAGGGACAGCATGCCTTATTGGGAATCTGTTTCCGACGCCTCTGTCATTCTACACTTCAACAATCCCAAAAAACTGGTTGGTCCAGCCGTCATCAATGACATATACATTGAACCCCTTGAGACAAACTGAGACGGCCGGTGGACGGAATTTGACCGCATTTCCGTTCCCAACCGGGTAAGGGTTACAAAGAAAAATAACCTGCCCTGGTTCGAACCGGTTTCTAGGGAAGATTTTATCCTTACGCTGATCACCTTTTTCCAGGGATCGATCGATAAAGCTGAAAAAAGCCACTTGCCTGCCTCACCGCAAACCACCCTCTCAAATGCCGGATTCAACAGGGAAATTGAGCTGCAGAAGTTTCAGCGTGAACTGGAGAATATCAGAAAACTGGATCCCCGTTTAGCTGACCGGCTTATGCAGGCATATACCGAGGCCGGTCAGCCTGCCTCGTCCAGCCAGCAAGGCAGTGAAACGGGAAGCCATGTCGACCGGAATATTGTCCTGAATACCTGGCGTGAAGCGGTCAGAAGACTGAAAGCCGAAATGAACGCCATGTCACCTTTGGAAAGAAAATCACAAGCATGGTGGTCAAATACCGAAGACTCCAATGTATCCGGACTGACTCCAGCCGGATTCAGTGGTTCACGACCCCTGGTCAGGCTGAATAAAAACCTGATCGATAAAAACAAACCCGGTTCTGCCATCCAGCTGATCGTTACCGAATGGTCCATGCTGCCCGGCTCTGACTATAGCAACATCGACGGGTATAACCTGGCTTACGGGAAAATTTCACAGTTGGAAAAGAATAAAATCCTTTGGCAGCAGGTAATCGACCTCCTGGAATGATGGCCGCCATCATAATGCATCTTTAGATGGAATGATTTTTGCATTTCCCATTGCAATATAAAAGAAAGATTTTCTGACTTTATGTTTACTATATTTTATAAATTGCAACGCAAAACCATCATTACTCAATTTAACATATTATGAAAAAAGTATTGCTACTGACGTTCGTAATCGGAGTCTGCTTTTCATTCCAGGGATATTCCCAGTTTGATATCAAGGGAAAACTGAAAAGTCAGGCCAACAATCGGATTAATGACCGGATCGACCAGGGAATCGACAAGGGACTTAACAAAATAGAAGAAGGTGTCGGCTCTGTTTTCAAGAAACAGGAATCGGAAAAGAGTTCAGAGGAAGAGGTGGAGTCACCACAGAATGACCAGGGAAGTGATTCGAAAGGTGACGGTCAGGAATCGGAAAAGGATTCTGTGACCAAACCCCAGGTGAAAATTGAGTCCAGCACGAAATATGATTTCGTCGCAGGGGATAAAATTCTCTTTTTTGAGGATTTTTCCCAGGATGCCATCGGAGATTTTCCGGCATTATGGACCACCGAAGGATCCGGAGAAGTCCGGACCGTTAAAGGTTTTTCAGGGAACTGGCTGCTGCCAACTTCCGATGAAAATGTCTATTGCCTGATGAAAGATCTCGTTCTGCCGAAGAACTTCATTTTCGAATTTGATGTGATTGACACACCTGAAAATGAGGACTGGGAGCATTGTGGCTTTTACATGACATTTTTCAACAGCCAGGAAGAGTTTTTGGACGACAGGTTGTTCCCCGGGAAAGAAGGATTTCACATCACATTCTCCGATGAAACAACAGAAGCTCAGGGATTCAGGGAAGAAGAGACATTTACCGCGTCAAACAGCCAGATAGCCCCGCTCCGTTTGAATGAACTGAATCACGTGATTGTCTGGGTACAGGATCGGCGGATCCGTATTTACCATGATGGACAAAAAGTGATCGACGGTCCGTCTAGTTTGCCATCTAATGCCACTTACAACCGGTTCCGGATTTCTCTTTGGGGCCACCATGGCCGTCCCTTCTTCTCCAACCTGAAGATCACCACGGCAGCTCCCGATACACGCAGCAAGCTGCTGACGGAAGGGAAGCTGATCAGTTACGGTATCTTTTTCGATTCAGGTAAGGACATAGTGAAACCGGAATCCTGGGGAGCCCTGAATGACATTGCCAAGGTGCTGAAAGAAAATCCCGCGATTAAAGTGAAAATTGTGGGCCATACCGACAGTGACGGGAACGATGCGCTCAACCTGGATCTCTCGAAACGGCGGGCTGCTTCCGTTAAAAATGAACTGGTAAAAAACTTCGGAATAGATGGCTCTCTTCTGGAAACCGACGGGAAAGGGGAAACACAACCTATCAGCCCCAATGCAACCCCTGAAGGAAAAGCACAGAATCGCAGGGTGGAGTTTATAAAACTTTAACTTTGTATCCGAATTATCAAACTATAATAAAACTGTAAAACCATGAAGAAGCTGATTGTCCTGACTATGGCTCTGTGTATCGGGCTTACTTTGTCGGCCCAAAAAGCATTTTACCCTACCCAGGCCGGAACAAAACTCACCTATCAGACGACTGATAAAAAAGGGAAGCTGACCGGACAGATCGTATATACGGTGAAAGAAGTGTCCGGCAGCAACGACAATTTCACCGTTGTGTATTCGGTCGAAAGCCTGGATAACAAAGGGGAGAGAATTTACATCGACGAGATTACCGTCAAACAGGAAGGGGATAAAATGTACCTCGACATGAGTAATTTTCTGAATAAGGCTGCCTTTCAGCAAAACGGAGAAATTCCTCCGACCATCGAAGTTACCGGTAACAATATGGAAATTCCTCTGATTCCCATTCCCGGCACTTCCTTACCGGATGCCAGTGTGACCATGGCCATGAAAATGGGATTTATCAACCTGAAGATGACGGTGAATGTAACCAACCGCAAAGTGGATGCTCTGGAAGATATCACGGTAAAAGGCGGAAGTTTCAATGCCTTTAAGTTGACCGGCGATGTCAGCGGAACCATTGTCGGAATAAAAATCAACACCAAAAGTGCGGAATGGTATGCCTACGGCATCGGAGTGGTTAAAACCGAATCTTACGATAAGAAAGGAGATCTGCAATCGACACTTGAGCTGATTCAGGTGGAAAAATAAAAGCTGAAGGGGGTTGCCGGAGTCAGGCAACCTCCTGTTGTTTCCGGGCAGCCACAAGACTGATGTAAAACAGCTGAAACGCATGGTAAATCATGATGGGGAGCAGAAGTATGCCCGCCCCGCTTATGCCGGAAAACAGCACGCTGGCAAATACTGTTCCGTGCACCAGTGATTTTTTGGAACCCGAAAATTGAAGCGTGATCCGGTCCTCCCTCCTGAATTTCATTTTTCCGGCAGCCCATCCTGTAAGGCCAAAAACCGCAAAAAAAAGGGCAATCACCGCAGCAAATACCATCCCAAATACAACAGGGCTTACTTTCCCGAATATACCAGAGACAAAAGAGGTACTGAAAGACTCATACACAATCAACAGGATGACCGACTTGTCAAATAGGGCAAGTTGCCGTAAATACCGGTTTACAGTTTTTTCAGCATAACGGTGAAGTAATAATCCCAGGATAACCGGAAGGATGATCTGGGTGATCAGTTGGATCATGATTCCCCACAGATCAAACGACTCCCCGCTTTTTGAAAGAAAAGGCCCCATCCAGAGAGGGGTGATGAGGATGCCGATGATGCCAGAAATGCTGGCATTAAAAATCGCACCGGGAATATTACCCCGTGAAATGCTTACCATAACCACCGAAGAGGATACGGTTGAAGGCAAGGATGCCAAAAAGAACATACCCAGCCAGAAAATTTCGTAGGAAGTATTTTTCACAAAGGGGAAAAAAGGGAGTACCAGCAACGGGAAAACCAGAAAAGTAGTAACCTGGATGGCCAGGTGCATTCGCCAGTTGCTCATTCCCCTCCTGATTTTCTCAGGATTCAGTTTCAATCCATAAAAAAAGAAGATAAGTGATACACCCACATCGATAATATCTCCCAGATCGGGTTTATGATTGCCCATTCCGATTCCAGGAACCATCCAGGCCAGGAATATCATTAAAAGTAATCCGATGATAAACGGATCAGGTAAAAACCTTGAAATTCTCAGCATGTCAAATCAGCAAATCATTATCAGGACCAGAGTACCATTTACTTCATTTACTTCCCTGCGCCAGCAATTTCATCACTTTATGCAATGCATTGATAAAGAGATCGACCTCTTCCGGTGTGTTGTAAATGCCGAAACTGATCCTGACTGTTCCAGGGATTCCATAGTGGGACATTACCGGGTCAGCACAATGGTGGCCTGTTCTGACAGCAATACCCATTAAATCGAGTAATTTGCCTGCATCATACGGATGTATTCCCTCCAGGTTGAATGAGATCACCCCAGATTTTTCAGGGGCCTGGCCATAAATGGTCACCCCTTCCGTTTGACGAAGAAGCCCGGTAGCATAAATCATCAGGCTGTTCTCGTGTTCAGCAAAATGGGAAAGCCCGCTGTCGGTCAGAAAAGAAATGGCCGCTCCCAAACCTGCCACTCCGGTAATATGTGGAGTACCTGCTTCAAATTTGTAAGGTGTTTCATTGAAAACGGTGCCGCTGAAACTCACTTCGGAGATCATCTCTCCCCCACACTGGTAAGGAGGCAAGGCATCCAGCAACTCTTTCCTGCCGTATAGCACCCCTACTCCGTTGGGGCCGTACATTTTATGGGCAGAAAACGCATAAAAATCAGCATCAAGTTCCTGTACGTCCACCGGAAGATGCTGAATGGCCTGAGCCCCATCCACCAGGAATTTGGCTCCGTGGCGGTGTGCAATCGCGGCAATCTGCTTAATCGGGTTTACCGTCCCCAGGACATTGGAAACATGGCAACAGGCAACCATTCTGGTTCGCGGAGAAATTTTTTTCTTCAGCTCTTCCATGATCAATTCCCCGTTGTCAGAGAAAGGAAGCACTATGATTTTTGCTTTCTGTCGCAACGCCATCATCTGCCAGGGAACAATGTCGGAATGGTGTTCCATCTCAGAAACGATAATCTCATCTCCCTCTTTTACAAAGGCTTCGCCAAAGGAAAAAGCCACCAGGTTGATACTTTCGGTAGTTCCCTTGGTGAAAATGACCTCTTCTCTGGACCGGGCGTTGATGAAACGGGCTGTCTGGTCCCTGACAGCTTCAAAATCAGCAGTGGCCTTGTCAGCCATGAAATGCGATGCCCGGTGAATATTACCGTAATATTCTGTGGTCAATCTTTGTTCTGTCAGCAAGACATTGATATTTTTCTGGGTGGAAGCGGCATTGTCAAAATAAACCAGTGGCTTGCCATACACCTGCTGATTAAGGATCGGGAATTGCTTGCGAATCTCTTGAATATGAATTGACATTATGTTAATAATGGAATGATCAACAATTGGCGCGATAGGCGGATTCATGACAGCGGCCGATTTCTCCCGTCAGCCGTTTGCCAACCAGTTCACTGATCTGGTCGCGCAGGGTAACATCGTCTATCTGCCTTACCACTTCATAGGAAAAGGCATTGGTAAGCATCAAACGGGCCTGATTCTCCCCTATTCCCCGGGCACGCAAATAGAACAGGGCCTCCTCGTCAATCTGTCCTACCGTTGCGCCATGACTGCATTTCACATCATCTGCCTCGATGATCAGCTGCGGCTTGGTCTGCATTTGTGCCTTGTCGGTCAGCAGGAGATTGTTGTTCTTCTGATAAGCGTTGGTCTTCTGGGCGTCCCTTTTCACATGGATCCTGCCTGAAAACGCACCCGAAGATTCATTATCCAGAACATTCCTGTAAAGCTGGTTACTTCTGCATTCGGGTTTTTCATGCAGCACCCGGATAAAGTTGTCGACATGCTGTTTCCGGTCCGTAAAAGATACCCCATAAAGATTGGCTTCACTGTTTGTGCCGTCAAGGATCACCTCCACATTGTTTCTGACCAGTCCGCCATGAAGGGTGATTGTCTGCGTGGTCAGACGGGAGTCTCTTTCCAGATGGAATCCGGATGAATTAACCATCACCGATTGGTTGTGGTGATTCTGCAGCGTGAGAAATTCGACCGATGCATTCCCGCCAATAAAGACTTCAGTGGCTGAATTGCTCAAATACTGGTTCAGGTTCAGTGTGTGGTCACAAATGATTAGTTTCACCTCTGCCCCCGGTTCCACAATTACCAGGTTCCGCTGGGTAACAAAAATATCTCCCTGCGCTTTAAGCAAGTTGATGACCTGTACGGGCTTTTCAATCTTCACATTCGCCGGAACATACAGCACATATCCGTCACGGGCAAATGCCGTATTGAGGGATACCAGGGGATCCTCATATCCATCGGTGATCTTTGTATAATACTCCCTGAAAAATTTCCGGTTTTCGACTGCAAATCTCTCCAGGCTCCCGGCAAATACGCCTTCGGGTAAAAATCCATTGGTCGAATGGAACCAGCCATTCATCAAAATGATCTGAAAGACATCCAACCGGGGAACGTGGCATTTGAAAAGGTCAGGAAGTTCATACCCGGTAATTTCGCGATGGGGTAACCAGTTGAAATCCTGTAAAAATGAGGGCTGCAGGTTGGTATATTTGTAATTTTCATTTTTTCTTGACGGAATCCCCCGAATCAAAAAATCCTGAAGGGCTTTCTTCCGATGCTGGTTTATCAGCTCCGGTGAATTTCCATAAAGATAGGACTCCGCTTCCCGGAAATAGCCGACCAACCTGATAGATGGATCACTGTTTTCTGTCTGCACACTCATCACCAGCTTCCGTTTTCTTTTTTAATCCAGTCATATCCCTTCTCTTCCAGCTCAAGGGCCAGTTCCTTTCCGGCCGACTTCACAATCCGGCCTTTGTACAGAACATGAACATGGTCGGGAATGATATAATCCAGCAACCGCTGGTAATGGGTCACTACAATGGTGGATCTTTCAGGCGACTTCAGGGCATTCACACCATGGGCAACGATTTTGAGCGCATCAATATCAAGTCCTGAATCGGTCTCATCCAGAATGGCAAGCCTCGGTTCCAGCAAGGCCATCTGAAATATTTCATTTTTTTTCTTCTCCCCGCCAGAAAAACCTTCATTTACAGACCGGTTGGTCAGTTCGGTATCCATCTCAACCAGTTTTTTCTTCTCCCGCATCAGCCGGAGAAACTCCTGGGCACTCAGCGGCTTCTCCCCCCGGAACTTCCGGAGCTCATTGACCGCAGTTTTCAGGAAACTGACCATGGGTACACCGGGAATTTCAACCGGATATTGGAAGCTCAGGAATATCCCTTTCCTGGCGCGATCTTCCGGTGACTGATCCAGGAGATCCTCCCCCATGTAAATTATCTCACCGGCGGTAATTTCGTATCCCTCCTTGCCGGTAAGCACATTGGCAAGGGTGCTTTTACCCGAACCGTTGGGTCCCATGATGGCATGTACTTCACCAGGACTGACCTCCAGGTTGATCCCGTTCAGAATCTCCTTTCCCTCAATGGAAACACACAAATTTTTTATTGAAAGCATATACTTCTCTTTAAAACCAGCAAAATTATAAACCGGGTATCTTTGCCTGTCATTTTTTAATGCCAGTGTCTTACACTCTCCTCCGAATTAACTCATTCTTCACTCTTCACTTTTATTCTACACTTACCCCACGCTTCCCTCCAGACTGATTGCCAGCAACTTCTGCGCTTCTACGGCAAATTCCATCGGCAGTTTGTTCAATACTTCCCGGGCATACCCATTAACGATCATGCCAATAGCATCCTCGGTGCTGATTCCCCGCTGATTGCAGTAAAATATCTGATCTTCCCCGATTTTGGAGGTTGTGGCTTCATGTTCCACCACCGATGACTTATTTCCCACCTCAATGTATGGGAAAGTATGGGCACCGCAATTGCTCCCCATCAGCAACGAATCGCACTGTGAAAAGTTCCTTGAACGGACAGCTCCGGGCATCACTTTTACCAGTCCCCGGTATGAATTATTGCTCAGCCCGGCAGAAATTCCCTTTGAAACAATGGTGCTTTTCGTGTTTTTCCCGATGTGAATCATCTTGGTCCCCGTATCAGCCTGCTGATGGTGGTTGGTCAATGCGACCGAATAAAATTCCCCAACGGAATTATCGCCTAAAAGTATGCAGCTCGGGTATTTCCAGGTGATGGCTGATCCGGTTTCCACCTGGGTCCAACTGATCTTGGACGATTCACCCCGGCATATTCCCCTCTTTGTCACAAAATTATAAATTCCTCCCAGCCCATTCTTATCTCCCGGATACCAGTTCTGCACCGTGCTGTATTTCACTTCGGCACGGTCCATGGCGATAATTTCTACCACCGCGGCATGCAGCTGGTTTTCATCCCGCATCGGAGCGGTACAACCTTCGAGATAACTCACATAACTATCCTCATCTGCTACAATCAGTGTTCGTTCAAACTGACCGGTCTGGGCGGCATTTATACGGAAATAGGTGGAAAGTTCCATTGGACAACGGACACCTTTCGGGATATAGCAAAACGATCCGTCGCTGAAAACTGCTGAGTTCAGCGCGGCAAAATAATTGTCACCTACTGGCACAGCCATGCTGATGTATTTCTTCACCAGATCGGGATGATCGCGCAATGCCTCGCTGAAAGAGCAGAAAATGATGCCCTTCTCAGCCAGGGTTTCCTTAAAGGTGGTCTTTACCGATACGCTGTCAATCACAGCATCCACGGCAACACCAGAGAGGATTTTCTGTTCCTCGAGCGGAATGCCCAGCTTTCTGAATGTTTCCAAAAGCTCAGGATCCACCTCGTCCAGGCTCTCGTATTTCGGCTTTTTGACCGGCGCGGCATAATAACTGATGGCCTGGTAATCAATCGGGGGGATCTTCAGATAAGCCCAGCCGGGCATCTCCATTTTTAACCATTTCCGGTAAGCATTCAACCTGAATTCAAGCATAAAATCAGGTTCATTCTTCTTCTCCCAAATGGTCCGGATCACCTGTTCGTTAAGCCCCTTTTCAATGATATCGGTCTCAATATGGGTATAAAATCCATATTTATAATCCCCCTGGGTTACCTCGTGCAGTATTTTATCCTGGTCTTCCATCTTTCTGATTCATAACCATTTGAAAATAAATAATCTAGATTCTCACCCGGATTCCTGAAATTTCTTGCAAAGATAACAATTTAGGGATACTTTTGTTTGATGCATTCTCTATTTAATACCTTTTTATCTGAAATTTAAAATGTCTAAAAGCAAGCAGGTAACCACAATAGCCTCTTTAGGGGAATTCGGATTGATCGAACGGCTGACCAAAGACCTGGTTCCCATCCAGAAAAGCACACTGAAGGGAGTAGGTGATGACGCGGCTGTTATCGCGGCGGGTGATGATGGCCTGGTGGTCACCACCGATATGCTCCTGGAAGGGATCCATTTCAACCTGATGTATATGCCCCTGAAATACCTGGGATATAAATCGGTGGTGGTCAATCTGTCGGATGTGTATGCCATGAATGCTACGCCCCGTCAGATCACAGTCAGCCTGGGACTTTCAGCAAAATTCACCCTGGAAATGGTAGAGGAGTTATATGCAGGGATTCACCTGGCTTGTGAAAAATACGGGGTGGATCTGGTGGGAGGCGATACTACCAGTTCCATGACCGGAATGGTAATCAGCATTACAGCAGTCGGGACCGCTCCCCTGAATGAAATCACTTACCGCTCTGGCGCCCGTCCGAATGATTTGCTCTGTGTGAGCGGCGACCTGGGAGGAGCCTATATGGGACTGCAGTTGCTTGAAAGAGAGAATGAGGTGTTCAAGGTGAACCAGCGGATGCAGCCCCAACTCGAAGGACATGATTACATCCTGCAACGCCAGATGAAACCCGAAGCCAGGGGTGATGTGACGGAGGCATTGAAAAAACTGGAGATCAGACCCACTTCCATGATCGATATTTCCGACGGACTCTCCTCTGAAATTCTCCATATTTGCAATGCCTCCGGAACCGGTTGCAGGTTATATGAAGACAAAATACCCTACGACCGCCAAACCAAGGAAATGGCCCTCGAATTCAATATCAATCCCATTGTGGCCGCATTGAACGGAGGGGAAGATTATGAACTGCTCTTTACCATCCCGGTGACTGATTATGAAAAGATCAAAAATGATCCGGACATTTCAGTGATCGGACACATGACCCCATCCAAGGATGGGACCATGCTGGTCACCGGCAGCGGTGCACTGATCCCGCTGATGGCACAGGGATTCAACCACCTGGGAAGACTATAGGAAAAACGACTTGGGGCTCATAGCTTTTCCAGGTATTTCAGATAGGTTTCATTTGAAATATCGTTGTTTTTGAGCATCGTTTTTAGCAGGTTTTTTTTGCTGTCTTTTATGATCTTCGTGAAGAAATAGATGGTCCCGATAATCATAACGAAGAAAACAACATAAATGACTATTTTCATGACATCAGATTTTATCCTCTAAAATTACAACCAAATCCCTTCCCTGCTTCACCTTGCCTGATCATTTTCAGAAAGCGTTTCAAGGATTTCAGAAAAAATCAGTTCCTGCCTTCGGGAAATCATACAGGTGAATGTCCGGAAACAATTCAACATAATAAAAAGTCTGTTTCGCTTTGCGGAATAGGAATTTTATTTAATCGTACTAAACTGATAATATGTTATTTAAATTTCACGCCCTGCATTTTTAAGGAAAAAATGAGCTATTTATGCGGTAAATAAAACCGGATTATTTAATTTTACGAATCATTATATCACCCTATGCATGTTATTCCATACATACTTGATTGAGCAGTATCTATTTTGGATTAACAGAACTGATTCGCGGAGTCTTAATTTTTTAACAGTATAATTATGAAAACAATTTTTTACTTTTCTGAAGACAGTACAAGAAAAATCAAAAATCTTCTGGTCCCTTTAGGAGCTTTTCTTACACTGTTTTTTTTCACTGAACTGATGCTTGCTGTTACCAATCCGGTTTCAGCGGCTTCTTATGCCAACCTTTCTGTTTCCAATTTTACTTTTTCACCCCAAACGTTCTATGCCGGCACACATCCCGCTACGGTTTCCTTCCGGCTTACCAACAACGGACCCTCCAGTCTGTCCTATCCAAATTCCCGGGTAAGTAATGTGATTTATCTTTCGAGGAACGATATCTTCGGTGACTCGGATGACATCCAGATAGGTACAAACAGCAATGATTATGCACTTGCATCCTCATCTTATCTGGATATCACCTTGTCTTCCGCGGAAATATCCAACGTCACCATTCCTTCAACCGGTTCAGGGAGTTATTATGTTTTTGTAAGTGTTCAGCATGCCTCTCCTTCAACACTGACCGATACGATCCAGAGCAATAATCATGCAATGAGGGTGGGTGCCATCATGGTGGTTAATCCGGCCACTGATGCAGACCTGGCGGTCTCCTCTTTTACCTTATCACCTCAGACGATCAGCGCGGGTGGAAATCCAGAGGTTATATCTTTCCGTTTAGCCAACAACGGGCCGGTGAACATGGATTCTCCCAACACCCGTGTCAGCTTTACAGTTTATCTATCGCGCAACAGTACCTTCGGCGACAGTGATGATTTCCCGGCAGGGACCAACAGCAGGGATTTGATCATTGAATCGGGATCCTACCTCGATATCATGATGACAACCGCGGAAACAGCCCATATCGTGATCCCGGAGAGTGCTTTTGGTAGTTATTATGCCTTCATTTATGTCCAGCACAGCTCTCCTTCAAAACTGACAGACCCCACCCTTTTTAACAGCTACGCTGTGAGAGCAGGCACCATTACCGTTGTAAACACCCATGCAGACCTGGCTGTGACCAATTTAACATTCTCCCCGCAGACTATTGTCAGTGGTACAAATCCTTCGACGGTTTCCTTCAGGCTGACCAATAACGGGCCGGCTGATCTTACTTCCCCGAATACGCGTGTGGAAAGTTTGTTTTATCTCTCCAGGAACAGCAGTCTGGGGGATGCCGATGACATCCTTATCGGAAATAACAGCTATGATTTAACCTTAGCCTCCTCCTCATTCACCGATGTTAACCTGTCGGCAGCCAACCTTTCCAGTATTACAATTCCAGCCGATGCTTCCGGGAATTATTATGTATTTATCAGGGTACAGCATGGGGCTCCTTCTGTTTTGACCGATCCCGTTGCAACAAACAATTATGTAATGAGAGCAGGCACCCTTTCTGTTTCAAATCCAAGTTACCAGTCTGACCTGGCCGTATCGGATCTCACATTCCTGCCGCAGAGCATCAATACCGGAACCTATCCAGGGAGTATCTCTTTCCGGCTTACCAACAACGGGCCTGCAAGCCTGATGACTCCCAATGTTCATGTCGACGGCATATACTATCTTTCAGCCAACAGCACCTTTGGTGATTCAGATGATATCCAGGTAGGCATTAACAGCAATGACTATACGATCCCTGCTGCGTCCTATACCGATGTGACCCTGTCAGCCGCAGAAAGAGCCAACCTGACCATTCCTTCAGTCCCTTCGGGAAATTATTATCTCTTTTTACGTGTTCAGCACAGTTATCCATCCGTATTGAGTGACCCGACACCGGGAAATGATTATGTGATGACAGCCGGCACGATCAACGTGGTAAACACCCTTATGCAGGCCGATCTGGCAGCTTCCGGATTTCTATTTACCCCGCAGACCATCAGCTCAGGTGCCCATCCTGATGCGGTGTCATTTGACCTGAGCAATTTCGGCCCCGCCAATCTGGCTGCGCCCAACACCCGTGTAAGCGGAAGGTATTACCTGTCGCGCAATGACACTTTCGGCGATACCGATGATATCCTGATCGGAGACCACAGTAATGATTATACCATTCCCTCATCGTCTTACATCAGTGTTTCTTTGTCTGCAGCAGAAAGAGCCAATATCACCATTCCTTCAACCGCTTCTGGCAGTTATTATGTTTTTGTCAGGGTACAACACGCTGCACCTTCTGTCTTAACAGATCCGGTTTTGAATAATAACCAAGCCATACGGATTGGCACCATAACAGTAATAAACACAAGCTACCAGGCCGATCTGGCCGTTTCGAACCTTGCGCTCCTGCCCCAGACCATCCAGGCCGGTGCGCATCCCGATTATATCTCATTCCGTTTGACGAATGAAGGACCTACCGGATTAGCCTCCCCGAATACCCGCGTCGGAGAAGTGTTTTATCTTTCCACCAACAATGTTTTCGGAGATGGGGATGATATTCCGATCGGTGCCATTGGAAATGATTTTACCCTGCCGTCGGCGTCAAATATCGACATCTCCCTGTCAGCTTCGGACCGGGCCAATATTACCATACCCACTACCGCCATGGGCAACTATTATGTTTTTATCACGGTACAGCACATTGCTCCTTCCGCATTTACCGATCCGGTTACAGGCAACAACCATACCCTCAGTGCGGGAACCATTACTGTCCTGAATCCAAATTCTGATGCGGACATCGCAGTATCCTCCCTCACGTTTTTACCCCAGTCTGTCAATCCGGGAGCAAATCCCGACTCCGTTTCGTTCCGGTTGACCAATTATGGGCCGGGAAGTCTCTCCTACCCCAATTCTTTTGTGGACGGTGATTTTTACATATCGCGGAATGGTGTTTTCGGGGATTTGGACGATATCCAAATCGGGCATTTCAACAAGAACATCACTCTGTCTCCGCTGTTGTACACCGATATAATCCTTTCGGCAACCGACAAAGCCGGAATAACCATACCGGCTACCGCATCGGGAGATTACTATGTATTTGTAAGTGTCGGACACAGCGCTCCATCCTTATTGACTGATCCGACACCCGGGAACAATCATGCCCTGATGGCAGGAATCCTTAAGGTCATTCCCCCCTGTAACCTGTCCGTATCGACTGCCCGGCTGGACTTTTCTTCCTCCCCCGGAATCAAGACTGTCACACTCACTTCCAATTCCGAATGGTCAGTGGCAGACAATGCCGAATGGATTGCCGTAACACCGGGTTCAGGCAGCGGAAACGCTACCCTGACCGTTTCCGTTTTACAGAATGTGGGTACTCCCCGGACGGGTCAGATCGTCATTACAGGATGCAATGATCCGGTTACGGTGGATGTCCGGCAGGAATCCCTTGCCACACAGAGCATCAAAAATATCCAGGGTGAAGCATATACATCCCCGTATGTCGGAACATTCCAAAGGATATCGGGAACGGTTACTGGAGTCGTTCCGGGTGCAGGTTATTTTGTCCAGGATGCAGTGACTGCCTGGAGCGGCATCTATGTGGCCGACACCTATAACTTTGTCTTGGAAGGGAACGGTGTCACCGTGGACGGAACAGTTCAGGAAGTGAACGGCTTTACCGTCATCAATGCGGCCTATGTCCAGCTCACCAATCCTCCTGTTGCGGTTACCCCCATCCTGATGGGATCGCCTGAAGAGGCAAAATCGGAACAATTTGAAAGCGTTCTGGTCAAAATTGCAGGTGCCCGCTTCATGGGATCCCCCAATCAGGACGGAAGCTGGGAGATAAAAACCACTGAAAATAACAAGATGACCGTGGATAAACTGATCTATTTATATCAACCGGAAGATGGTCATTTTTATGATGTGACCGGTGTCATCTACGGAAGCGGAAGTTATAAAATCGAACCCAGAAAAGAATCCGATGTCAGGGATCTTTCCAAAACCACCCCAGCGGTCGCCCTTGATGATCCTCAGATACGGATCTATCCCAATCCTTTTACCGAATATCTGAATATTGCCAACTGCAATAAAGTGGCGAGGTTAACCATCACCAACATAGCCGGACAGGTTGAAATGGATATTGCCCATCCTCAGTCAGTCGTCAGAACTCCTGCTCTGCTGAGCGGAATACATCTTATCCGGTTGTATTCGGATTCCGGGCTGATCAGGACGGAGAAATTCGTCAAAAAGTAAATTCAAAAAGAATCCGGTACTTGCCGGGATAAACAGAATAGAGGCTGTCTCAAAAAGGCAGCCTCTTTCAATTTTCTAACACAGTGATCAGTAATAATTCAGATACTTTTCACATCAACCAGCTCCATTTACCATTTCCGGGTGAATTTAATAATTGGGATACACCCAATATATCCATTTTCCGATATTGCATGCATTATAATTCACGTAAGCATATCCTCCGTATGGTCCCCATCCGGTACCCCACGAATTCTTGATGATCCAGGCATTTCCTGCATCCCACCAGCCGACAATGGTGACTGCATGGTCAATATCATAAGGATTGGAACTAGGGAAGCCGTTATAGACGCCTCCCCCGTAACCGTAGAATGTACTGAGGCCGGCCTTCATATAGGTCACAACTGAACCATAAAGGGTAATATAGTATTTGACCCATTCTTTGGAAGGCCAGGTGCCACCGACCAGGAGCCGGCCCCAGGTGTAGGCCGATTTGAATTTGGGTTTCGAATAGCAGGTATTGCTTTGGGAAATATTATAGGGATAAGCCTGTTCACTGGCCACTCCTTTGCATTTAATAAAATCAAAAGCCCTGTCCGACCAACCTCCCCCACAGCTTCCGCAATCCACATTGGCACAGGTTCTTCCACAGGCAACGACATCCTGTTCTGAAAGATCCAGTTTGGTGCCCCAGAATTTGGCATAGGTATGCTCAAAAGTGGCGCATGCCGCAAACGCCCAACAGCTGCCGCAACCTCCCTGGTTTTTGACAGGAGTATAATAAGCCGGATAATAATATGAGGCGTCAGTCCAGGCTGCACCTACAGGCGGCTCGCCTGAAGCAGAGAAATCCACATCAGCCTTGTCATTCTTGGAATCCTTTTTAATCTTTTCCTTGATGTCATTCTGATTCTTCTTATTTTCCTTGTCCTGGTCATCCGACAATTTCGTATCAGGTTTTTCACCTGCAGGAAGGCCTAATAACTGCTTCAAATCCCCGTTCATAATTTCATTGGCAGCCACATCAAAGGTTGCATTGGATAGCTTCTTATGGTCAGCCTGGGCTTTCGCATATTCAGATTTTCCTTTTTCATTGAGCTTTTGCTCATCTTTTGCTTTGTCTTCCTTCGTCCGCTTTATTTTCGCCATCGGGTCACCTTGTGAATAACCACTTACGCAAAACACACTAAAAAGGAGGATGATTAGTAATTTCAATTTCATAGTCTATTGTTTTAAAGTTTAACCCAGATAAGTTACAACAATTAATTGATATTATGTCAATGATTGTACTGATTTTTCTGAACTTAAACAGAAAAACGGATGGTAATCTTCAGACAGATTCTGGATAAAAACACTGTAAGCCAGGAAAGAAAAATCCTGTTGAATAGTTTGAAATGGCAGATAAATTAAAGGGATTCTATCTCTTAAACAAAATTACAAGGAGTCAATAAACCCAATTTCATCCATTATTTAAAAATCACATGAATGGGAATGATTGCCAGATAGATGGCGGTTTTTCCCTCATGAGAAGAGTAATAGGACACAATCAGCCTATTTTTTTCAAGTACAAGGCCTGGGTAACTGTTGTCTCCGGACGAAGGGATCCGGAGTATTTTTTCGAAAACACCTGCTTTATTCCCCAGAAATAAGCCGGTATAAGTCCCATTTTCTTCATACACCCTTGTTCCCATGATTACCCTCTCCTCTTTCGTAAAAACAAAATTGGGGCCTCCGAGCCGGTATCCGAGTTTAATGAACTTCCACCGGTTATAGGGAGGTGAGCTGAGGGCCCAGACGCCCATTTTGTCTTCCAGCTCCCGCCGGATCAAAACATACATATTCCCCGCATGATCGAACCGGATGGTAGCTTCGTTGGGAAAACCATCCAGTTCAATTTCAGAAACCTTTTCAAACGTTTTTCCGTCCCGGGTTTTAACAAGGCAGAGAGCAGCAGGGCCGTTGCGTTCCTGCGGTCCGATCTGGTAATCAATTCCGTAACCGGTTCCCTCATACCAGGTCACCCTCCATATCCAGTCGCCCCATGAAACCAGGTCAGGGTCGATGGTCACTTTCTCTGGTGATGAAAATTTGGTCCCGCTTTTATCTGAAAAGGAGACATGCGGCATTCTTCCCAACAGCTTCCCTTCTTTATAAACCGACCCCCCCATGATCACCATCAACCGGCCTTCAGGAGTTACCGACAACTTGGCATCGCGCAGGTCAATACCGCTCTTTTCCAACAGAGCCACGCTCTCCCATTCATTCAGATCGGCAGACCTTAAAATTCTGATAACCCCATCGGTACCGGGGACATGTCCTGAACCTTCCCTGAATACGCAAAAATAGAAGTTCCTGAAGCGGATCAGATCAGTAAAAGCATTGTGCTGACCCTTATCCCAGATTTTCTTTATCCGGATCTCTTCAGGAGGAACAGAAGAAACTGCAGATAATGTAAAGCAAAGGCAATGAAGGAGGATCAAAAATCTAACATAAATTCTCATCATTCAGTTTTTTTAGAATTATTGGTTTCTAGATTATAAAAGCCGGGGAGGCTGAATAAACACCCTGTCAGGATTCCCGAAGCGAATGAAAGGGGCATGATCCATAGTACTTTTAATCCGAAAATTTCAAAAAATGCGATCAATACGGCTATAATCACACTGATCATCCCTCCGGCAAGGGTTCCCTTTTCAGTTGAAAACGGGACAAACAGAGCCATGAAAAAGAGAACAAACAAGGGGGAGACAAAAAGATTGACTACTTTGATAACCACTTCCAGCAAATTACCTTTGACATATCCGACCAGCAGACATAAAACCGTTACCACCAATCCGATAATTACGGAAATGATCCTGGCCTGCCGGAGGCTGCTGGTTTTCATCTTCGGATGTACGAACCGTTTGAACACATCCTCATTGATAACCGCAGAAGAGGAGTTAAGTCCCGAGGAAAGGCTCGACATAGCAGCTGATAAAAGCCCAGCGGCCACCAATCCGGTGATTCCTGCCGGTAATCCAACCACAATATAACGTGGGAAAAGAGAATCGGCGCTGGTAAAGAGGGTTTCACCCGCCGGTAATTCATCGGGCCTTTGGGTAAAATAAGCCAGAAGGGCCAATCCGACCAATGCCAGTAGAACCTGAACCATGAAATTGGTTATCAATGAAATACGAAATGTCTTTCTGGCCGATCGCAGATTCCCGGTGGAAAAATAGCGTTGAATGGCCATCTGATCGGATCCGGCCGTACATATATACCAGACGAAAACAGAAAGAATGGCATTGGCTACGGTCATTCTACGGTCGGCGTCAAATCCCCATTTGATATCTTCCCAGTGACCCGGCATTTTCTCAGGAATGATGGCGCTGAATGATCCCAATTGAACAGAAACAAAAATGAGGGTCAGTATAGCACCCAAAATAAGGATCAGGGTTTGCAGGGCATCCGTGATGACGACAGCCTTTAATCCGCCCATGGAGGTGTAAACCACGGTAACCAGAGAGATGATCAGACAAATCAGGGGGACATAACTTTTATCGAATCCAAAAATGGAAACCATAGCCGTATTGACTGTGGCAAAAATGATGGTCGCCATCCACAATAGCCGCAATGAAAGGAAGAAAAAGGTGGCCATCACCCGGACTCCCGGACCCGATCTGATCTCAAGGATTTCATACGCACTGGTCACTCTCATCTTCATGAACCTGGGAATAATCAGCCAGCCCACGATTAGATATACCAGGGGGAAAGAGGCCAGACTGGCAAAAATGACCGGACCGTATTTGATCATTTCGCCCGGATAGGAGAGATAAGTGAGCGTACTCATCAAAGTAGCAAAAAGGGACAAGCCAACCATAACGGGGTTCATGCTTCTGCTGCCCAGGTGATAATCCTCCGTATTCCTGTTCCTTTTTGAAAAATAAAAGCCTACTCCCAGCATGAGGAGCCCATAGGCAATGAGAATGATCCAATCAACATGAGTCACCGTTTTTTGGGTCCGCAGAGGATTTTTCAATATTGCGTAGTCCGACTCAGAACGGATATTGGTATATGCTTCCGCAGTGACCACCCGATTGGGTTTCAGGTTAACCAGTTGAGAGAAAATCCTTTCTCCGGGAATACTTTGAACGAAAGACAGGCTGCAAGGAGTCCCTCGTATGGCAAACACCTGCGCCAGATCAGCCCGCATTCCCGTTCCGTTTTCCGCAAAACACGTAACCAGAGCCAGAATGAAACAGGTCAGGAGAAGCCCCCTTTTCATACCTGAAAGAGGTTGAAATAGCCGGCTTTCCTTAACTCATCCTCAAACAACAACTGCTGACCTTCCTCCAGATTATTAAGCGGAGCGCGACAAGGGCCACAATCAATTTCCACCAGTCTCATCATCACTTTACCGCCTGAAATGGCACTTCCCGTACCCAGCATAACGGAAATCAACCGGTTCGCTTTTTGTTGCAGTTCCAGGGCCTTTTCCAGATCCTTCTCCCTGAACCGTTTCATCATTTCCAGATACAAAGGGGCCATGAAATTATAGGTGGTCCCGATGGCCGCTTTGATGCCGTAAGTCAATCCGGCCAGCAGCAGTTCATCATATCCATGGATGATATCATATTTTCCCCCCTCCAGGGAGATACACTCCTCCATGGTCATCAAATCGGAACTGGTATATTTGATCCCGGCCAGATTGGGAATGGTTTTTCCTGCAACCAGCAGAAAATCATTCATCTTCACATTCACGCCCGAAACAGTGGGAATATGGTAATAATAAAAAGGGATGTCGGGAATGGCAGAGGCTACTTCAGCACAAAAACGGGTCAGCGAAATCACATCGCGGGGCTGAAAAATGCAGGGACCGATACATCCAACTGCATGAGCACCTGCGGCCGCCGCATGGCGTGATAACTCGCTGGCTGTCTTAGCGCTGGTGCTTCCCACATGGACGATGATCCTGAAATTATCTTCTGCATGGGGCATCCAGGCTTCGGCCACCGCTTTGCGCTCTTCAGTGTCCATCAGCAATCCTTCACCTGAAGATCCGCAAACAAAGACACCTGCTACTCCGGCCTCTTTCAGCCATTTGGCATAACGGGGAATAACAGTCAGATTAAGTGAACCGTCAGAATGGAAGGGTGTAAATACGGCTGCGATCAGCCCTTTAAAATGAGGAATATTCATGTATTCGATATTTTTG
>Ga0116193_1001014_pt1 | contig 24761 bp, 17 predicted proteins | sample AD_UKC115_MetaG_FD_89892 | JGI IMG/M metagenome (GOLD analysis project Ga0116193, IMG submission 89892) | Active sludge microbial communities of municipal wastewater-treating anaerobic digesters from Hong Kong - AD_UKC115_MetaG | ecosystem: Engineered > Bioreactor > Anaerobic > Digestate... | reverse complement strand
CTTAAATGTCGTGCAAAGATAGTGTTTATTCCGGCATCATCGTGAAGCCCCATTCGTAATCTCTGTCGGAAGTGAACCGTGCATACGCCTCGGGAAGCGAGCCCCAGCTGTCGTATCCACCGACACCTTCCATCATACGATCCAGACAAACCTCCACATAGTTCTGAGGGATGATGTCGTTGATATGATGCTGACGGCGCAGCTTGTTCTTGGCATCTGCATCGTTATGGTTGGCGATCTCTGCGGCAGAAAGATTCCTCCATTGACGTGGCAGATTGACAGCCTCCTCGTCATCGAAATCCTCCACACTGTTCCGAAGTGCATTGAACTCAAGCTGGCTGTCGGCTACGATCGAAAGACGTTGCTTGTCACCCAATGTCAGATAACGGACAGCGGTATGATGTCCATTTTCCTGCGGACGAACGTAAGGGAAATATTGTTGAGACGCGGTGGAACTGTATAAACCGACCAGTGTTCCGTTGTTGCGATCGACATAGTTTTCCTGCGGTCCGCGACCAAAATACTGAAGATTCTCCATCGATACCGGAACGCGGAAACGCATTCCCAAGCGAGGGAGTTCCGGTTTGCCGGAGATCGCAGCGAAATGAGTGGCTACATGTACGGCACCGTCCGGATAAACCGTGTAGGTAACGGTAAAAAGATTGCCTGCAGCCAGACGATAGGCCACCTGAACGGTTTTGTTGTTCCCTTCAGAACCACCTTTCACCTCCTCCACTTTGAAGTTGCGGCTGCTCTGTTTCCAAATCTGCAGACGCGATGGAGAGCCATTGCCATAATCGTTATCCGTCGGTCCGCGCCAGAAGTTGGGCTGCAATCCGAAGCCATCGGAGAAATATTCCTTGCCATTCACTTTGTAGGAAGTGACGATGCCTTTTGCCTTATCGAAAACGAAAGCGACACGGGATGAAGAGGCTGTAACCGTCTGATCGTTCTCTTCCAGATTCAACTTCGGACCGGAATGCTTTACAGCCTTTGCTTGAGATGCTGAATGTACCTGGAACTGATCGTGAGCGACCTCTTCGCCAGAAATATTCTTACCTCCATTCGATTTTTGAGCGGAGAAATTGACAAACCATTCACCCGAAGCTTTCGCCATTTCCTTCACGATCGGAAGCGTAATCTCCTCCGTGCCTTGCGGAGCTGTCTTGAAATGCAGCACACCGCTCTTTACAGCTTTTCCCTCTTTCACCAAAGTCCAGGTAACAGGATATGCATCCAGCGGTGTAAAAAAGAAACGATTGGTGATGCGGAATTTGCCCATCTGTGCATCAACCGCTTCGAAACCGATATTCTGATAAGCATACTTCACCTCCGTCAATCCCGGATGCGGCGTACGATCCGGATTCACCAGACCGTTGCAGTTGAAGTTGCCATCGCTCGGCATATCTTTTCCAAAGTCTCCACCATAGGCATAGAACGGACGGCCGTTCTTATCCTTCTGAAGGATTCCCTGATCCACCCAATCCCAGATGAAACCACCTTGTAGATTGGGATATTTGTAAATTGCCTGCCACTGATTCCAGATGCTTCCCGTTGAATTGCCCATTGCATGCGCATATTCGGAAGGCATGACCGGACGATCACTGCCTGTCTTGCCAATCTTCTCAAACCATTCGGCTTCAGGATACTGCGGCACGTACATGTCGCTGTTCCATTCCCATTGTGCCCGCTCGTAATTGACGGGACGATTCATGCCGCCAGCCTCTTTACCTTTAATATATAGATAGGTCTGATAGAAATTATAACCGTTTCCGGCCTCATTGCCCAGCGACCAGAAGGTGACGCACGGGAAGTTCTTATCCCGTTCGTACATATTTTCCGTACGATACATGTGAGGAGTGAGCCAGTCCGGATTATTGCCGAGCGTGCCGCCACGTTTCAGATCGTAGTACATTCCGTGGGATTCGATGTTGGCTTCGTCATAGACATACAGACCGTATTCGTCACAAAGTTCGTAGAAACGGTAGTCCTGCGGATAATGGCAAAGACGGACCGCATTGATATTGTTCTTCTTCATCAGCTCGATGTCACGGCGCATCAGCTCTTCAGGTACATAATGACCTGTCTCGGGATTGTGCTCGTGCATGTTCACACCTCTGAACTTCACAGGCTGACCGTTGAAAAGGAAAACCGTATAGGGCTTCCCGTTTGTACCTTTCTCAGCCAGCTGCTTCATCTCGAAACGACGGAAGCCGACCTGCACAGGAATGACCTCCACGACTTTTCCGTCTGCTTTCACCGTCATCAGCAACTTGTAGAGATTGGGATGTTCGGCACTCCAGGCGGAAACATTCTTGAGCATCGTCTCGAAAGAGGCCGTAGCGTTGTGCGTTGTTCCCACCCAGACCGACTGATTGTCGGAAGCCACGCTCTTTCCGGCTACATCCAGCAGATCATACGACAGGGAGAGATTCTCGGTCTTGTCAGAATGATTTTTCAGTTCGACAGCCATGCGGAAGATGCCGTTCAGATAACTGTCGTCCAAAGTAGATACGATATGATAATCCTGTACGGCGGTCTTCGGCTGTGACCAGAGAAAGACATCGCGTTCGATGCCGCTCATGCGCCAGAAATCCTGACACTCCAGATAAGAGCCTGTGCTCCAGCGGAAGATCTTGATTACAAGCGTATTCTTACCGTCAGGACTGAGATATTTGTTCAATAGGAAATCAGCCGGTGTCTTGGAATCTTCGTTATAGCCGACCTCTTTCCCGTTCAGATAAACATACACACCACTCTTGGCGCCCGAAAGCTGCAGATAGATATCCCGATCCTTCCAATCGGACGGAACGGTAAACGATCTGCGATAAACGCCGACAGGATTGGCTTCGGGAAGCAGCGGTGGCTGAGGGTTTGACGGAGCAAACTCATACGGCTGATTGGTATAAATAGCCGTACCGAAGCCCTGCACTTCCCAGTTCCCGGGCACTTTGATATCTTTCCATCCACTCACGTCGGTCGCCGGATCGGTGACGTCATCGGGCATGTCCTTAAAAGCCTCTGCAAAGCGGAACTTCCACACGCCGTTGAGCAGCATATAATAGGGACTGTCGGCATAACGACCTTTGAGTGCCGAAGATTGGTCAGGAAAGCTCATGAAAGCCGAACGCGACGCCTCTCGATTGACGGAGACGACCTGCAGGTCTTTCCAATAGGGCAGTTTTTCCTGAGCGGAGACAAGGTTCAGTGAAGCGAGTGAAATCAAAAGAGCCGCGGTCAGAAGGCCGCGGTTCGAGTGGATGTGTGTGTGCATATTGTTTAACGTTGTGCGTAATAGGTGTCAGCCAAAGCGACGTGGCGGAAAGCGGTCACACCGGCTGCATTCAATTCGACATTCATTTTCTGTCCGCCAGGGAGATACATAACCACCTCATCATCGCTTTTCATCTGCATCAACTTGCTGCTCTGTCCGTCAGCTTCCACGCTCCACGTCTTGTCGCTCTTGTTATAGACGAGATCGACCTTCTTGGCGTCGCCCTTCTTGTTGATCTCATAACCATTGGCAAGCGTCTTTACCTGATACATGCCGTCTGTTCCCTGAACATTCTTAACAGTACCAACAGCAGCCAGAGGATTATCACCGCTCCAGAACTCAATAGAGTTGATCACCAGTGCGTCAGCCATCACGGTTACTTCATATACAGGCACGATGCAGAATGCGATGAACACCAGTTCATTCACAAACTTGCTGTCGATGCTACGGTTCCACTTCAGCAGACGGTTTGTCAAGGCAAACTGTCCGACACAGGATGAAAACAGGATACTGCCGGCCAATGTACAGGCGACAAGCAGCATAACACTTTTCTTTTTCATTGTTTTTAATCATTTAGGTTTGATATATCCGCGAAGATACTACAATCCGCCGAGTTTTTCTAAGCCAAATAGAGTGAAAAATAGAGAAATTCATTGAAGAACGCTTTCATTACAAGGCTTACACAGTCCCGATTTTGGAAAAACAGATTTTGCGCACTTGTTCGAATAACGCAGGCTTTTTCAATCTTTCTTGATCGGGATCAGATAGGTGATGCGCGCACTCAACGTTGACATGGAAGCTTTCGAGAAAACATCGGTGCGGCGCGTGCCGTAAATGTCATTGAAAGAATAGGCATAACGGCCTTCCAAGGTGAAGGTACCGAGCGGCGTGTCAAACTCAAGACCCGGACCGCCGCAGATGCCCCATTCCACTTTGTTCTTGATGTCCATATTGTGCTGGTCGTTGGTAGTATTGGGCGTTGCCGTACCGAGATTGCTTTCGGTGCTCTCGCTGAGCAGATATCCGACGTAGGGTCCCATGTTGACATAAGCCTTGACATGCTGACCGCCAAAATAGATGTGCGTAAGGAAAGGCACTTCGACGAAATTGGCCGTACGGCTATATTTGTATTCGGGATTATCGGGGAATTTCTCCTTCCATCCCTGCTGGCTGTAGAGCACTTCGGCCTGAATACCCAGGTTCTTCTCAGTGATCCAGCGCAGCATGACGCCGCCCACTATGCCCTGCTGCATTCCCTGCTTGACCTTCGGCGTGAATGACACCGAACTGAAATTGTATCCGCCCGTGATTCCCACCGCCATCTCGCGGCTGAAGAAAGACTGCGCCGAAGCACGGCCCGTTGTCAAGGTTGCAACAGCCAACACTATGAAGAAGAGGCACCGTTTCATCTTATTTCCGTACGTGTGACATCGTCACTGTTGTTATAATGAATGATGAAGATGTTCGTATTGATGAACCCGCCCCAGTTGTTCACTCTGTGGAAATTGAAGCCCGTCTGCAGACCTTCGTAGTGGAAATGGCCGAAGTCATCCTCGAAATCGCTTCCGTAACGGTGGATCATCTGAAGGAAATACATTCCGGTGTCGAAGCCCAGCATGCCATATTTCGGGAACGTGTTGATGAGCGTCTTGCTGAACCATTTCTTATAGGATGAATAGAAGTTGTGGACTTCAGGCGAGAGATTGTCTGCATAGAATCCGGAATAGATATATACGTTCAACGCATAGAAGTCATCCAGGCAATCGCGCGTGTAGGTCTGCCATTCAGGATAGCCGAACATCGTGATTTCGTAAGGCACCTTTCCCTCTGAATTCACATCGCTGAGCACGCGCAACGTGGACTTGAGTTTATTGATCGCTTCGAGTGATGACGACAGCGGTATGACGACGTTGCGATGATCGCGGCTGAGAAGCTTCTCGATATCTGCAGAGAACGTATCACTGGAATAATGCATTTCTTTCCAGGCCACTCTCTTCTGTTTCATCTCGCTTTTCAGCGTGTGAATGAAATCATCTTTCTGCTCTCTGTCTCCCGTGTTCACGAAGATGATATTGTCGTTTCCGAAGATGGAACAAGCCTCTTTGACCGCATTCGAATAGAGATACGATTGCGGCGTATTGATCTGCATCACGTGGGCATTGCTTAAAACATCGTCGTTCTTGGATGTGAACGGAATGACATAGTTGATACTGTGTTTGGCAGCAAAGTCTGCAATCGGCGAGATCTGTTCCGTCTGCACGGCGCCGATGATGAGATTGGCATTCAGCAGATCCTCCTCTTCGAGAATCGACTTCAGCTGTGCCGTGCCGCTTCCCGTGTCATAAACAGAGAGATTGATATTGTATCCTTGGCCCTTCAAGCTGTCCACAGCCAGAAGCAGACCCTCATAATACTCCACGAAACGGGCGGAAGCCTGTGTCGAAGTACTCGGCCCGACAGCAAACGGAAGCAGCAGGGCCACATTGATCGCATTCACCTCCTTGACGGGACGCGGCTTCGAAAGCAGTTCGTTCACCTCTCTCTCCTTTGGAGCTGCCGGCTGCGCTATCGGCTGCTGCTGCGATTGAATCGGGATCTTAATGACCATTCCTGCCTTGGCGCCCTTCTGCAGAGCCGGATTAATCCGCACCAGTTCCGTTGTGGTGACATTGAATTTCTGTGCAATAAAGAAAATAGTCTCTTTCTTTCCTACTGTATAATCCTTTGTTGTGATGGTCGGTTTGTTCATCGGAGCCAAGGCAGCTTTTGCCGTACCGATGGCCGAAGAGGGCACGCGGATCGTCTTACCGATCGTAAAGGTTTCTACGGACAGACCGGGATTGGCATCAATGATCTTCGTAGCCGGAATGTCATAACGGAGCGATAGAGAATAGAGCGTTTCGCGCGGCAGAATCGTGTGATAGACATAATTGCCGGCTTTAGCACCCGCAGCCGTAGCATGTTTACTCTGAGGAATCTTGAGCTGTGCGCCCGCCTTGATGCCGTTGCGACTATCCGGATTGAGGCGATAGATATCTTCCGCCGTCACGCCATACATAGTAGCAATGGCATACACTGTTTCACCCGCTTCTATCGTATGATAAAATATATCATTCTTTTGTTCGTTAGTAACAGTAGATTGCTTGGATGTCTGTTGGGCAAGCACGTTCATGCAGCCCAAAGAAAGGACAAACGCAATTAGATAGATGGATACTTTCTGCATCATTCTCAGATCAATTTATTCGCGACAAAGATAATGCAAGCTGAGAGCAGAAACAAACTTGTTTGATTATGCCGAAGCGCAGCTTATCTTCACAGTCAATTTATTAGCTGCAAAGATACGGCATCTGCGTTATAAATACTAATTTTGGAAGGTAATTAAAGAAGAGACAATGCATACGAAACCTATCAATAAAGCCCTTTGGATCTTGCTGGCACTGATGTTTTCAGTGATGGTCAAAGCTCAATATACCGTAAGCGGAGGCAACGGAACGCCACTGCTTGCCAACGATGACACGCGTGACCGTCTGCAGGTCTATCTCGTCTCCGGAATGTCGGGCGTCACCATCAAATACGAAGGGACAACAGCGAAACATCAGTGGTATCGCTACAAGACAAAGGCGCTCGAACCGGAAGCCATTCCTTCCGTGCAAAACGGCACGACCTCGACCGTCAGCAATCTCACCGAAGGCTACGGTTATTTCGTACAGGAAGAGGGCGTTCTTTCCCGTTACGTATGGATTATCGACTACAGTCTCTATCCGTTTGCCTTATCCAACCTACGCGTTTCCAGTTCTTCTGACGGGTGCTCCACGATTCTGCTGGCTTCCGACTCTGAACTGCCGCACATGTATTTCTATACGCCTTCAGGCGTACAGACCGAGCTGAAGCGCACCATGACAGTCTCCTACAATACACTCGAATGGAACGAAGATGCCAAATCCTTCTCCGACAAAAAGAGCGAGGTCACGCTAAGTGGCAATCCCTTTACGCAATCCGTTCCGGCGCCTCTCTGCGACACGGAGATCTGCCTTTCTCCCGATACCTACGCGGAGCATTTCGGAATCGGACAATCGGTTTGTACCGACACCTATGCATCCTTGGCCGTCGAACTGCATGCCGATACTTCGATGGTCTCAGAGACTGCCGAAAACATGTACACGGGCGACGACGGACTCTCCGCTCCCGTGACGGTTCATTTCAGAGCGGTGGCCAACGATCCCGTTGCATCGCTTTATATATGGAAGATCTTCCAGGCCGACACGACCCAGAAAGATCAGGACATCACCGCCACCGAACCGCTGGTACGCTACACAGGACCAGAGATCGATTACACCTTTGCCAATGCCGGAGAGTTCGTCGCACAAGTGGAAGTGAGCGACCGATCCGGAACGTGCACCACCTCGGAACAGTTTTCACTGAGCATCAGCGAGTCCTATCTGAAGGTGCCCAACGTCTTCTCTCCCGGAACGACTCCCGGAATCAACGACGAGTTCCGCGTTGCCTACAAATCGTTGACCTCTTTCCATTGCTGGATCTTCAACCGCTGGGGCAAGCAGCTCTACGAATGGACCAATCCGGCTGAAGGATGGGATGGCAAGCAAGGCGGCGGATATATCGATCCGGGCGTTTACTTTTATGTCATCGAGGCCAAAGGTTCCGACGGGAAGAAATACAAGAAGAGCGGCGACATCAACGTATTGCGTTCGAAGAGCGGCATCGCTTCGGGAACATCCACGACACCGACCAATTAGTCTTCCAGGTACGGATCGTCCGCAAAGATGATCACAATGTCATCTTTTTGCGTCGATTTCGATCCATTCGTTTCATTTTATTGAGATTATCCATTCTTTTCTGATGTAAAAAGCACACCAATCAAATAATAATGTAACTTTGCATACAATACAAGACGCATAAGCAGACAATGCGTATTAAGAATGGCTGTTAACCTATAAGATGAAAAAACATGGATGGCATTAACAATCTCATCATCGATTTCGGGGGTGTGCTGATCAGCTTGGCACGAAGCCGTTGTGTGGATGCCTTTGAACGGATAGGCATTTCCAGCACACGCGAACCCATCACAACCGGATTCAAACCCAAGGATCTGTTCACGCTCTTCGAGCACGGCCTGATCTCTCCCGCCGCTTTCCGTCTCGGCCTCCGCAAACTGGGAGAACGGAAAGTCAGTAGCAGCGAGACCAGCGACAGCCAGATCGACGATGCCTGGAACAAGATGCTGGGCGAGATGCCTGATGATATGCCACAATTTCTGATGGACCTGCGCAAACGATACAACACGATGCTGCTCAGCAACACCAACATCCTTCACTGGGAATGGGCCAAGAAAAACTATTTCGAAAACAAAGGCTATTCCATCGATAACTGCTTCAACCAAATCTACCTTTCGTTCGAACTGAGAATGTGCAAGCCGGACACGGAAATCTACAAATATGTCATCCAGCACGCCGGCATCCGTCCTGAGGAGACATTGCTCATCGACGACTCTCCCATCAACTGCCGGGCGGCTGAGAAACTGGGCATCAAAACCTTCACAGCCCAGTTCCGCGACGACTGGAGACAGATCCTATAAAAAGAAAAGGCAGGTTTGGAACCTGCCTTTCTGTTAAAACTTGAACGAATAACCCAGACCGATCACGTGACGCCCGCTGTAATCGTCGTCATCCTTGAAATTCGTATAGCGATAGAAAAGTTCAAGGGAATTCCTCTTGTTGATATCATAATCGCAACCTGCCGTATAGCGCAATTTGTTCAGGCTGTTTCCGGTCGGATCGTTCAGCGTCTCATACAGTTCGGTCGAGACAAACGGAGAGAACTTCGAATCCGGAATGTCATATTCCAGCTGCAACCGGTGACGCAGATAGAGCTTCGGATTGGCACGTGTATCCGTCTCCTTCACACCGACGCGGTTGGTGCTTTGAAACCGTTCACGAAGCGATAGCTTGAAGTTGCTGAACTTATATTGGCCTGTGGCGAAGAAATAATAACGGTTGCGCGTCTCCCATCCTTTCGTCGCATGGTTGTAGCGGATAAAGTCATACCCTCCGCCGAGCGTCAGATAGGGAATGACTTTATAGCTCAGACCCAAATCCGTACTCCAGCGGTCAGCTGTCTTGAGATTGTCGCGCGTTCGGAACTCCTCGCCCAGGGTAAAATTGAGCCCCGGAAGGATTTTTTTCGTTATATCTATCCCAGTCTGCGTACCGAAATCCTCGTCCTGTGCCCAGATCTGCGGCGCTATCAAAAGGCAGATGAGCGTCAACACTGCTATTTTTAATGATCGATTCATCATAATTCCAAACAAATTGTTTTAACATAGTTTCTATTGATTGATTATTCACCTTCACGAGGCAGATGCCGCATGAATTCAATGTCGTTGATCTCCTGCGATCCGTCGTCGTAATAGATCTTGATGAAGGCCGAGTCTTTCAGGAAGTCGATGTGCCCGATCTCCACCTTTGTGATGTTCAGGCCGGTCCGTTTCTTCAAGTCGGCGATCAACTCTTCGCGTTTGTCGGGCGTGATGAGTTGGATGCGATCATAGGTGACCAGTTTGCAGGAGACATGTTTCAACCAGCGTTCGCTCTCGAGCAGCCAGACGCTGAGGATAAAGAGGATATTCGTCGCCGCCAGTTCGGGGATGCTGATCTGTACGCCCATGGCGTTGATGACCGAGATGGCGATGATGAGGAACAGATAGGTCATTTCGCGGATCGGAACAGATTCCGTACGGTAACGGATGATCCCGAAGATGGCGAAGATGCCCAGTGCGAATCCGATCTTCAGCTTCACACTTCCCAGAAGGAACGTCAGGAAAAAGACGCTCACGTTGATCAGCGAAAAGGTGAAATAGTAGTCGCGTCGGCGGCTCTTCGGATAATAGAAGAAGTGGATGATGATGCCAACCACTATAAAGTTCACAAGAAAACGAACCACCAGCGATGTCAGATCGCCCGGGTCGGCCACTGCGCCTTGGAGAAGAGCGTCGTCGCTCGTCATGTCTGCTAATAAATCCATGGTGTTACCTTTGTCAGTTTGTCAATCTTTCTAATTTTCTTTTTAAACCGGTTGTACTTGATTCCCGGATGTGTGAGGATGGAGCCCAGGCAATATTTGCTGATGCCCGCAGGATGGATGTGCATTTCGCGCAGCTGCTCTTTCGCAAACGAGGGACAGAGACCGTCCTGCTTGAGTTCGATGATGACCAGCTGAGGCAGCGTTTGCTCGATGCCAGTCGCCAGGTTACGGAAATGAATGTCGGTATCTATCGTGAGGCGTTCCGTCAGACCTTTGTTCACCAAGGTGATGCGGTTGAAACGGTTTTCCACCTGACGCTTCAATGCATGCGGATTATAATGCGAATAGAGATGCAGGAAGCTCAATGCCTCGGGATTGTTCGAAAGGTTATCGGTTCCGTCGAAGCGGATGCGTTTCTTCGACGTACGTCCTTTGTTGTTCTTATCCTTGACTTCGAGAAAGGTGAGATGCGAATCGAGGTAGTCACGCATGCGGATTTTTTCACGCGTACGGCGGCCGTCCTGATGTGCCATATACATCTCCAGCTGATCGGTATCATAATAGAGGGTACGATAGTGGCTGTTGCGAAGCCCTTCGACCTCCTGGATGAAATAGTCGTCCTGCATGCTTTGCAGGAGAATGAGCAGATTTTCCGGAGTCGTGACATATTTCGTATCGATCCGATTCATGAGACGAACCTGTTCCATCTCCGCTAAAGAGATCGGTGTGAACAGACGGCTCGTCGTGTCGATTAGCGCCTCTTCCATTGTTGTTATACTTATTTGTTCTTATCTAAGTATCACTGCTCCATAGACTGTTTCTTTTATTGTATCGGACTCTGTTTTGAATTTTACACTGGCAAATGAAACGCATTGTCATCTTCCGGCAAAATAGAATCTGCCAACGGCCCTTTTCAGTCGATAATTAACATTTGGGGTCTGTCACCGACCCGATGGATCCTTTAACAGATTTGTACGATCTCTTCACCGATCATTTTGATATAAAAAAAGGGATGCTTCGTTTTATTGCAAACGTAACAATCAAAAAGTCAAGACTAAGATGAAAGTGAAAACGATGTTTCAAAGCGCTTGCAGCGTTGTCATGGCGCTTGCAATGGTTATGGCGTTTGCGCGCTGCAGCGGTGACGATACCGACGAGGATGTGATCGACAGCAACAACACGACAAGTTCATCTGCCTCATCCACTCCCGATGATGACAGCGATCTGGTAAGCAACTACTCCTTTACCAACACGGTGAAGATTGCGATGGGCGCCACGTCAACAGTAACGAACTCCATCGACGGCGTGACGGCTTCGGTCAGCGGAGGCGATGTCACCATCACTTCGACGGCAGACAACGTACGCTATGAAGTTTCCGGGACGACCAGCAACGGATCGCTCAAGATCTACAGCGACAACAAATTCCAACTGGCGCTCAACGGCACCAGCATCACCAACAACGACGGCGCTGCCATCAACATCCAATCGAAGAAACGTATCTTCGTGGAACTGGTCGATGGCACGAGCAACACGCTCACCGACGGTTCGTCGTACACCACATCGGACGATGAGGACATGAAAGGCTGCCTCTTCAGCGAAGGACAACTCATCTTCAACGGCAACGGTTCCCTGAAGGTGAAGAGCAACTACAAACACGGCATCTGCAGCGACGATTACATCCGTATCTTCGAAGGCAACATCGCCATCACATCGACTACCGACGGCATTCATGCCAATGACGCCTTCGTGATGGACGGCGGGACGGTCAACATACAGAGCAGCAGCGACGGCATTGAATGTGACGAAGGCTATATCCTCATCAACGACGGCTCGCTGACCGTCAACTGCGCAGACGACGGCATCACCACCTCCTACGAAGGGACCGATTCCGATCCTTACATCATCATCAATGGCGGAGAAATAGGGATCACGACGACCGGTGCTTCAGGTAAAGGCATCAAGAGCCTCGGCAACCTGACGATCAACGCCGGCACCATCAGCGTGAAGACCAATGCCAGCGAAGCCGAAGGCATCGAGAGCAAGAACACGCTCACCATCAATGGCGGCACGATCGAAGTGAATGCCGTGGACGACGGCATCAATGCTGCCAAATATCTGGAGATCAACGACGGCAAAGTCTATGTGTATAGTACGACCAACGACGCCATCGACTCCAACGGAACGATGACCTTCAACGGCGGCACCATCATCGGATCAGGAGCATCGCAACCCGAAGATGCTTTCGACTGCGACAACAACACCTTCCTCATCAACGGCGGCACCATCGTCGGCATGGGTGGAGGAACGACCTCTCCCAGTACTTCCGGAAAACAGCCTACCATCCTCTATGGCGGCAGCGGCTCGCAAAACACATTGGTCAGCCTCTCCGCTTCCGACGGTTCGCTCATCCTGGCATGGACACTGCCCAGAACGCTCCAGTCAATGACGCTGTTCATCAGTTCGCCCTCCATCAGCTCCGGCAGCAGCTATACGCTCGCTTCCGGCGGAACGATCTCCGGCGGAACAGCCTTCCATGGACTTTATACCTCGGGAACGCTCAGCGGCGCCTCAACCTTGCAAAGCGTCTCGGTCAGCTCCATGGTCACAACCGTAGGTAACGTCTCCACCGGCATGGGCGGTGGTGGCGGCATGGGCGGCCGTCCATAAAATAAACGTATCACGTTTCATTGCATATTTTCTCCTCCGTTCGGAACAGACCACAACCCGAACGGAGGATTTTTTTTTGAAAGAAACTCATTCAATCCCTCTTTGATATTCCTACGTTTGTAAAAGTCCTATTTCCGCAGTAAATGCCATTCCGACAGACGTAGGAATGCTTTTTCTCCGGTAAATACCATTCCAACGAGCGTAGAAATCCTATTTCCGTAGTAAATTCCATTCCGACGGACGTAGAAGTTCTATTTCCGTGGTAAATACCATTCTGACGGACGTAGAAGTTCTATTTCTGCAGTAAATTTCATTCCGACGGACGTAGAATACCACAAAACGAAGTAACTATGCAGTCGTCATTAGATCTTAAGACGGATGCCGGCTCGTTTCAGCAAGGCTGCAATTCCGATGATAAACAGAGAATAGACGACGGAGCGCAGCAATCCGGGAATGCCGGCACAGAGAAAATCGGGATATTCAAGTCCGAGAAGGTTGCAGACGGCATACCAGATGTAAGGAATGACATAGCAGGTGAGCGTGACGGTGCCGGCAGGACGAATCAGACGGAACCAACGGCCCTGGTTCTTCACGTCGCAGAGCCAATAGATGAGTGCAAACAGCGGGAAGAAAAGGGCACAGCAGAAGAAATACCAGGTAGAAGTGGCTTGGATCTTCGAGATGATCCAATAGGGATGAACCACCAGTCCGCCGACGAGCATCACCACGCCGATGCCGCACATCAGCAGCATGAAACGTGCGGGCTGCTCCCGATCGGCCAGCTTCTGCATCAGCAGCGAAGCGAACACTCCGGTCGTTCCGAAGAGATAGAGCGTAGCCCAACTGGGAAAATCCTGCAAAAGCGGAATCTCCTTATACAGTCCGGCCGACGATCCGAACGAGCAGAGCAGCATCAGCAGCACGACCAGTCCGTTGAGCCACAGATTTTCTTTCGTAAACAGAAAGAGGATGGCAGCGGCGAGATAGGTCCAGCCGATCAGCCCGAGGATTCCCCACCAATAGGGAGCAAACGAAGCGCCCTCTTCTCCTTTATAGATGGCAAACAGGAAGAGAAGCACCAACAGACCCGCGATCTGCAGGGCCACATAGAGAGAATGTCGCCGTCCGGTGGTCTTCGGATAATAGCTCCAGACGAGGAAAAAGGCGACCGCCATGAGGATGGAGAACCAGGAATGGGAAAGCAAGCCGAGCGAGCCGTCGTATTTCTCCAGATTGACCGTGAAAAGACCCATCACCACAAGCGCGAGCGAGCGCAGCAGGATATGGACAACGACCTGCCGCTTCGAATCGCCTTTCGCCAAACGGTTCTGAATGGCAAAAGGCACGGCCATTCCCATGGCAAAAAGGAATCCGGGGAAGATGGTGTCGGAAAAGCCGAGCATATCTTCGGTGGCTTCGGCATGGAACATCCAGTGCGGAATCTCTTTCAGTCCCGGGATGTCATTGACGAAAAGCATGAGGAACATGGTGATGGAACGGAAGACGTCGAGTGCTTCCACTCGAAGGATGCGTGATTCTTTCATGACAACGGATCGTTAAAAAAAGCCCCGCCGTCAAGACCTGGCAGCGAGGCTTCTATAGAATACAAATAAAATCTTATCTCACAGGAATGTACTGAACGAAGGCCTCAATGGCTTCGTAAGAGGCGAGTCCGAGCTGATGATAAACCTCGGCCGTCGAACGGTTACGATCCTCAGCACGTTGCCAGAACAGACGTTCGTCGTCGCCCAGATAAGGAGCGCTCTCTGCCTGTGACTGATGCTTGAGGATGGCATTGCGTTTGAAGCGCAGTTCTTCAGGCGACAGCGGAACAGCCATTTCCACATGGTCCATCTCCCACTCTGCCCAAGCGCCGCGATACATCCAGATGCGGCATTTCTTCAGCCACTCTTCGTCCTTCACTTCGTCGATGGCAGCCAAGACAGCATCCAGGCAGACCTTATGCGTTCCGTGAGGATCGGCCAGATCGCCGGCAACGAACATCTCGTCGGGTTTGATCTCCAGAAGAATGTTCTTCACTACATCCTTATCGGCTTCGCCCAGATCGTGTTTCTTTACGAGTCCTGTCTCATAGAACGGGAGATCGAGGAAGTGAACATGATCGTCTTTCACACCGCTGTAACGGCAGGCATGACGAGCCTCTTCGCGACGGATCGTGCCCTTCATAAAGAGGACATCCTTGCGTTCGGGTTCTCCGTTGTCCTTCTTCTCATAACGAAGATATTTGATGATCTTCTCCGCTTCATCCTTGACCTGATTGCCTTTCGGAGTGATTCGGTCGCAGACATCGCGCAGGTATTCGCAATAACGGATCACCTCATCATCGCCCACAGCGATATTACCGGAAGTCTCATAGCATACATGCACGTCGTGATGCTGATCGCAGAGACGACGCAGCGTGCCGCCCATAGAAATGACATCGTCATCGGGATGCGGGCTGAACACGATCACCTTCTTCGGATACGGCACGGCACGTTCGGGACGATTGCTATCGTCCGCATTGGGTTTTCCACCGGGCCATCCGGTAATCGTATGCTGGATATCGTTAAAGATCATGATGTTTACGTTGTAGGCCGATCCGTAGAGAGCCAGCAGCTCAGCCAGACCGTTGGAACTGTAGTCCTTGTTGGTCAGCTTCAATATTGGTTTTCCGGTAAGCTGGCAAAGCCATACGATGGCACGACGGATCAGTTTGTTGTCCCATTCGCAGCTTGTGACAAGCCAAGGATGGCTGATGCGTGTCAGATTATAGGCAGCAGAAAGGTCGATGACAACCTTCGCATTCTGGTGATTCTGCAGGAACGTAGAGGGAACGGCATCGCTGATCTTGCCTTCCACGGTCTGAGCAATGATTTCAGACTTATCTTCGCCCCAGGCAAACAGAATGACGCTCTTTGCATTCAACATCGTGGAGATGCCCATCGTGATCACGCCGGCAGGAACAGCATCCTGAGAAACGAACGAACGAGCAGCTTCCTTACGAGCGCCACCTTCAATCAATACGAGGCGCGTGCGGGAACTGATGTTCGATCCGGCCGTATTGAACATGATATTACTGGAGTTACCAATGCCGAGAAGCATGCAGTCGATACCGCCGACCGCATTGATCTGATCTTCATACTGGCGGCAGAAATCGAGGATGGAATCCTTCGGCATGCAACCGTCAGGTGCATAGACGTTCTTCGGATTGATGTCGATCCGATCCAGCAGCTCTTCCTTGATGCGAGCGATGTTACCGGCAGCATTGGAAGCCAACGGATAGAACTCATATTCGACGAAAGCAATGACATTCTTGAAGCTAAGATTCTCTTCCTTATGCAGGCGGATCAGCTCCTTATATAATCCCAGTGGAGATCTGCCTCCGGGAAGTGCGATGACATAATTGAGTCCGGCGTCCTGTTTCTTGCGGATCTGCATGGCGATTTCCTTGGCGATGGAAAAAGCGCCCTCTTCGGCAGATTCATAAATGTTGGTCGGGATCTTCTCCAGACGTGTCAACACGGAATGATCGTAGGCATTCTCCGGACGATAGTACTTCAGGGGAATGCGCGTGAGCGTGATTTGTGAACTTAAGTTCGTTTTCATATTGTATTTGTTTTGATGTTTTTGAATTGCAAATATAGTCATTTCACACGAAGTTCGCGAATAATTATCACCATCTTTCCCGCCTGAGAGCAGCAGCAAAAACAACGGACCGTACGATGCAGACCTATCACCTTGTAGCAACGAGGATATTTGCCATCTTTATGGGCGAAAGATCTTTCTTCCCATCCCAACGCCGCAACAAAACAACCGTTGCCCTTGGCAAATCACCTCAAACCGAAAGAGATTGCACAAAAATGCATTTAGGTTGTAAAATACTCCTCAGTCACAACTGTGCTGTGCCAGCTCCCCTAATTTAGGAGAGCAGCTTTTGAGAGGATGGTTGGCGTTTTCTACCGATAGATTCATTTCCTACCGAGCTATTTAGACCTAAAGGCATGAAAGAAAAGAGGGGCGAAAGCGGAGAACGACGATGCAGCATGTTATAAAGGTGAAGACTTGCAATGCGTCTTCCTGCGCCTCCTCCACCGTTTTAACCAACATTACAAATTAGGTATGTATAAAATGGTTACCTTTGTGACGAACTTTTAAATAGAGGAAGAATATCAGAAAGATGGAAATTGCTGCTTTGGTCTCAGGTGGAGTGGACAGCTCCGTTGTTGTTTACCAACTCAAGGAGGCCGGATACACGCCCACTATCTTCTACATCCGCATCGGAATGGTCGAAAAGGATGGGTTCATAGATTGCCCGGCTGAAGAAGATATAGAAATCACCACTTACATTGCAAAGAAATACGGCTGCCGTTTTGAAGAGGTTTCCCTTCACGACGAATACTGGGATCGTGTGGTAAGCTATACCATCGACTCCGTCAAACGTGGCCTCACGCCTAATCCGGACATGATGTGCAACCGATTCATCAAATTCGGATGCTTCGAGGACAAATGGGGAAAAGACTTCGACAAGACCGCCACCGGCCATTATGCCACGACAACTGAGATTGACGGCAAAGTATGGCTTTCCACAGCCAAAGATCCCGTGAAGGATCAGACCGACTTTCTCGGCCAGATCACGAACCTGCAGATCCAAAAACTGATGTTTCCCATCGGCCACATGATGAAGAGCGAAGTGCGCGCCATCGCAGCGGCTCAGGACCTGCCCAGCGCACAGCGTAAGGACAGCCAGGGCATCTGCTTCCTCGGAAAGATCAACTACAACGACTTCATCGGCCGCTATCTTGGCGTGAAGAAGGGCAAGATCGTAGAACTGGAGACCGGAAAGATCCTCGGCGAGCACAACGGCTTCTGGTATCACACCATCGGTCAGCGCAAAGGACTGGGTCTGAGCGGCGGTCCGTGGTTCGTCATCAAGAAAGATGTCGATCAGAACATCGTATATGTTTCCAACGGTTACGATCCGGAGACACAATACGGAACGGTCATCAACATGCACGGATTCGATTTCATTACGGAAGATCCGTGGGGCGAATTCGACGACGAAAAGGAAATTACTTTCAAGATCCGTCACACGCCGGACTTTACGCACGGTTACCTCCGGCGCATCGGCGATGTCTATCGCATCCGTTCGGACAAAAAGATACAAGGCATCGCGCCGGGACAATATGGCGTGGTCTATGACAAAGACCATCATCTATGTTACGGAAGTGGAATGATCATTGATAACGAAAAACAATAGCATTAATAATGGGAAAAGAAAGCGAGCTCCGAATAAAGGGACTTACCAGTGAACAGGTGGAAGAAAACCGCCGCAAATATGGATGGAACATACTGACTCCACCACCCAAAACCCCCATATGGAAACTATTCCTTGAAAAATTCAACGATCCGGTCATCAAGATTTTGCTTGTAGCCTGGCTGCTCTCCATGATCATCGCCGGATTCCATTGCTGGGGACCGGAAGCACAAGGCTTCACGCCGTTCCTCGAACCGCTGGGCATCTTCTTTGCCATCCTGCTTGCCACCGTCGTCAGCTTTGCCTTTGAACTGAAAGCCGACAAGTCGTTCGAAGTACTCAATACGGTCAACGACGACACACCTGTCAAGGTGATCCGCGACGGGAATATCTGCGAGATTCCAAAAAAAGAGGTAGTCAACGAGGATGTTATCGTACTCAACACCGGCGAAGAGATTCCTGCCGATGGCAATCTGCTGGAAGCCGTCGGGATGCAAGTCAACGAATCCACTCTGACCGGCGAACCGCTGACTAGCAAAACCACTCATGAGGAGAACTTCGAGAAAGATGCTACCTATCCTTCCAATCGGGTGCTGCGCGGCACAACCGTCGCCGACGGCCACGGCATCATGCTGGTTGACAAGATCGGTGACGCCACGGATTATGGCAAGGTCTATCAAGGTTCACAGATCGACAACGACATCGACACGCCGCTGCAGCAACAGCTGAACAGTCTCGCGAAGGTGATCAGCAAAGCCGGATATCTCATCGCGGCTATCACCTTCCTTTCGCTCACCATCAAATTCCTCGTCTCCACACCGCTCGATTCGATTCCTGCCACGGACATCATCGGTCATCTGTTGAACTACTTCATGGTAGCTGTCACGCTGATCGTGGTATCTGTTCCGGAAGGACTTCCTATGAGCGTGACACTCAGTCTCGCGCTGAGCATGAACCGCATGCTGAAAACGAACAACCTAGTCCGCAAGATGCATGCCTGCGAGACGATGGGCGCTGCCACCGTGATCTGTACCGACAAGACGGGCACGCTGACGCAAAATCAGATGCAGGTGTATGCCACCGATTTCTTCGGACTGAAGGATCAGAAACTTGGCAACGACGATCTCAGCTGCCTCATCATGGAAGGCATCGCCGTGAACTCCACCGCTTATCTGGATGATAAAGAGGGCGAGACGAAAGTACTCGGGAATCCCACGGAAGGCGCTCTGCTGCTCTGGCTTCATAAGAACGACCAGTCGTATCTCTCTCTGCGTCACGGCGCACCTGCCATCAGTCAGCTTACCTTCTCGACCGATAGAAAGTATATGGCAACAGCCGTCAAATCGGCACTGCTCGGTAAATATATCCTGTACGTCAAAGGTGCTCCTGAGATCGTGCTTTCCAGATGCCAGCAGATCGACCTGGGCGACCGGAAAGAGGATGCGAACGCCTATCGTCCCACCATCGAACAGCAACTGCTGACCTATCAGAACAAAGCCATGCGAACACTGGGCTTTGCCTACTGTGAATTGGAGGATAAACCTTCGGAAGATTTCCTCACGAACGGTTTGCCCGATGGTCTTTCCATGAAATATCTCGGTATCGTGGCAATAAGCGATCCAGTACGTCTGGATGTACCCCAAGCTGTAGAGAGCTGTCTGAAAGCCGGCATCGACATCAAGATCGTCACCGGCGACACGCCCGGAACGGCCCGCGAGATTGCCCGTCAGATCGGGATCTGGAAAGAAGACGACACCACGGAGCATAATCTGATCAGCGGACCTTCCTTCGCAGAGCTGACGGATGAAGAGGCGCTCCACAAGGTCTCAGATATCAAGGTCATGAATCGTGCGCGTCCGAGCGATAAACAGCGGCTCGTCCGTCTTCTTCAGGAGAAGGGCAGCGTCGTAGCTGTCACAGGCGACGGGACCAACGACGCTCCGGCCTTGAAGGCTGCACAGGTGGGACTTTCCATGGGCGACGGAACGTCGGTAGCCAAAGAGGCCAGCGACATCACCATCATCGACAACTCGTTCGGGAGCATCGTCCGCGCCGTCATGTGGGGACGCTCTCTCTACCGCAACATACAGAAATTCCTGCTGTTCCAGCTCACCATCAACGTGGCGGCCTGCCTCATCGTGATGCTCGGTTCACTGATCGGTACCACATCGCCGCTCACCATCACGCAAATGCTTTGGGTAAACCTCATCATGGATACCTTTGCTGCAGCAGCTCTGGCTTCGCTGCCGCCCGATGAAAGAGTCATGAACGACAAGCCGCGCCGCAGTGGAAAAGACGGCGACTTCATCATTACTAAGTTCATGTCGTGGTTCATCTTCGGTGTCGGCATCCTGTTCGTCATTGTGCTGATGGGAATCATCCTTCTGTTCCACGGATCAGACGGCATGTCGCCTCACGATCTGTCGTGGTTCTTCACCTTCTTCGTGATGCTGCAGTTTTGGAACATGTTCAATGCAAAGGCATTCATGGACGACCGTTCCGCACTGACAAGACTTCGCGGCAGCGGCGGATTCCTGCTGGTGGCTGCGCTGATCCTCGTCGGACAGTATCTGATCGTGACCTTCGGCGGAAGAATGTTCAGCGTTGTTCCGCTGCCAGCCAAAGACTGGCTGACCATTATTCTCGTCACCTCTCCGGTGTTAATCATCGGAGAACTGGTTCGTTTCATCATTCGTTTATATCATAAAAGTCATGAAAAAGTTCATTAACGCACTGCTGGTGATGCTCATCGTATTCTCATCCTGCTCGAAGAAACCGGATATTGAGATTAAGATCATGAACAATACCAAGACAGACAGACAGGAGATCACAGAGGTCTCCATGAAGTATCTTCAGGAGATGAAGAAAGAGGCATTCATCCTCACCGATGAGAATGGCAAGGAGGTTCCCTATCAAATCACCTACGACAGTCTGATCGTCTTTCCTGCCACGGTCAAAGCAAACAGTTCCGTTATCTACAAAATAAAAGCGGGCCAGCCAGCCGCTGTCAAGACAATCGTCTCGGGGCGTGTCTATCCCGAACGGCTCGACGATGTGGCCTGGGAAAACGACCGCATCGCATTCCGTCTTTACGGTCCGGCCCTGCAGAACTCCGGAGAAAAAGCCTACGGCTATGATGTCTGGGTAAAGAATACCAAGGATCTAATCGTGGATGAACGGTATCGCCGTCAGTTGGACCGCTCGGCACAAACGCGACTTCCGGAACTCCATCAGAAAGATTCCGCAGCGGCACAGCTGCTGGAAGATTCCATCTCCTATCATATCGACCATGGCAACGGATTGGACTTCTACAAAGTCGGTCCTACGCTGGGTGCCGGAACGACCGCCCTGCTGGTTGACGATAAGATTCTCTATCCTTGGGGTTATGCCAAGCAGGAGATTCTCGACAACGGACCGCTTCGCTTCACGGTGCGCCTCACCTATCCGCCCGTAAAGATCGGAACGGATGCAGCCGTTGTCGAGAAACGGGTCATCACACTGGATGCTGGTTCGCAGATGAACAAGGTGACGGTCTCTTACGAAGGCCTCACCAAGGAATGTCCCATCGTCACGGGCATCGTCCTGCATAAAGACGCCATTCAGAACATCGACACTACGGCACATAGCATGGCTGTCGCCGAAGCTCCTTCCGGACAGGACGGACGCATCTATGTAGCTGCCGTATTCCCCAGATCGCCATTGTCCATCCAGCCCGTTCCTTTCAACGAGAAGGAGAAAGCGGAGCGCGGAGCCGAAGGACAACTGCTGGCAAAGAACCTTTACAAGCCGAAGGGCAAGTTCGTTTACTACTTCGGGGCTGGTTGGAGCAAATGGGGTTTCAGCGAACCCAACGACTGGTTCGGTTTTGTCAACAACTTCTCCACGCAGGTTCAGAAACGGCTGTTCACCATCGTCAGCTATGTAGAAAAATAGATTTAATCCTATACAATCATGAAAGACAAAATCGTCACATTCGGTGAAATCATGTTGCGACTGGCTACTCCGGATTATCTCCGGTTCAACCAGGCCACAGCCTATTCTGCAACGTTCGGCGGAGGCGAAGCCAACGTAGCGGTCTCGCTTGCCAACTACGGGATGAAGGCAGAATTCGTCACGCGTCTCCCTCACAACGATATAGCCCGCGCTTGCCTCATGGACCTTCGCGGGTATGGCGTCGTCACGGATCATATTGTCTTCGGCGGCGACCGCATCGGCATCTACTTTCTCGAGACAGGTGCTGTGGCGCGTCCCAGCAAAGTGATCTACGATCGCGCCCATTCTGCCATCGCGGAGATCCAATCCGGCATGATTGATTGGGAGACAGTCTTCGGCGACGCACGCTGGTTTCATTGGACCGGTATCACGCCGGCCATCTCGCAAGGCGCAGCCGATGTTTGTCTGGAAGCGGTAAAGGCAGCCAACAGATTGGGCATCACCGTCTCCTGCGATCTCAACTTCCGCAAGAACCTTTGGAAATACGGCAAGAGTGCCTCTGAAGTGATGCCGGAACTGGTGGCCGGAAGCGATGTCATCCTCGGCAACGAAGAGGATTGCGAAAAGATCTTCGGCATCAAACCGGAAGGCTTCGATGCAGCCAAGACCGGCGGCGATGTGGATGAAAGCAAATTCGAATCGGTATGCAAACAGATGATGAGCCGCTTTCCGAAAGCACGTAAGGTGATCATCACCCTTCGCGGAGCGGTCAATGCCAACCACAATACGTGGGGCGGAGTTCTCTTCAGCGAAGGAAGGCTTTACCAGTCGCGGCGTTACGACATCACACACATCGTGGACCGCGTGGGCGGCGGCGATTCCTTCATGGGCGGACTAATCTACGGTCTACTCAGCTACAGTGACGATCAGAAAGCACTCGACTTCGCAACAGCTGCCTCCTGTTTAAAACATACCATTTACGGCGATTTCAATCAGGTCACCGTCGAAGAGGTGGAAAAACTTATGAACGGTGACGCGAGCGGTCGCGTCGTCAGATAATCCAAACACATAAAAACCATGGCAAGATTCAATAAACTCAACACTCTCCGTGCGATGATGGAAACCGGAATGGTTCCCGTTTTCTACAACAGCAGTCCCGAAATCTCCCGTCAGGTGGTGACAGCCTGCTACGACGGCGGCGTCCGCGTCTTCGAATTCACCAATCGCGGAGATTATGCTCACGAGGTTTTCGAAGAGGTCAACAAATATGCCGCCAAGGAATGTCCCGATATGATCCTCGGCGCCGGCTCCGTCATCGATCCGGCCACCGCAGCGCTCTACATCCAGCTGGGCGCCAACTTCATCGTCGGTCCCTGCTACAATCCGGAGATACCGGCCGTCTGCAACCGCCGGCTGATCCCTTACATTCCCGGCTGCGGCTCCGTCACGGAGATCGGTACAGCTCAAGCTGCCGGCTGCGATGTCTGCAAGATCTTCCCCGCAGGAAATGTCGGAGGACCTTCGTTCGTGAAGAACATCAAAGCGCCTATGCCCTGGAGCCAGATCATGGCAACAGGTGCTGTGGAACCGACCGAAGAGAATCTCGTAGCGTGGATGAAAGCCGGCACTGCCTGCGTCGGAATGGGCTCGAAGCTCTTCCCCAAAGAGGAGATCGCCGCCGGAAACTGGAACGCCATCTCCAACCGCTGCCGCTTCGCTCTCGACATTATCGCACAAGCCCGCGAATAATGGTTTGACAGAATAAAAAGAATAGGAATCTAAGGATTTTTCAAGGCTAATGCCAAGAATGAATGCATTGGTAATGCTTTATAAAAAGGAATTACAAACAGGTATCCATACACTATAGAATATAAGATGTATCAATCCATTCCATACAGTAATCGTTCAGGCTGAAGACCTGCTTTGGTAAGAAGACCGGCGATAGTTCCGAAAAGCAGCGGATGACGTTCGTGATCAGCAAGTGCTATGGCAGCAATGCAATCGAGCGGAATCGTGACTTTGGCTGTGGTTATGAGCGAATGATCGGAAGCTGTATAGTCCACTTCATCTGGTGCGCGAAGGACGGAAAGACGCCATTCGTCATCCGACGCATGAGTCGGCTCGCACGATTTCAACCAGGCATCGGAAAGCAATGTGAAAAGCTGGGACGATGCGGAGAATCCGACATGGTCATTCTCGAAGAAGAACTTCCCATATTCCTTGTCCAAAGAGGCGACGAAAGAATCTATCGTCTCGTCACGATCGTATTTGCAATGTACCAGTGCCAGATTCTCCTCCAGACAATGTCCGACGAGGCGTTCATAATCGACCGCCAGAACCATAGGTTGATCTTTCGGCACATTCTGCAGCTGATGGCCAAAGAACGGCACGAAATAATAACTCATTTCGGGACCTATGAGCCAACGACTGTTTTGACGGAAGAAGGGGAAATCTCGTTTGCTCTTCGCCGGATCAATTCCCTTCTGCGATTCATAACGCTGGATCGCTTCGCGGAACAGCTGCAGTCCATACGGTTCTTCATTTTCCGGCGTACGGTGCATCAAACTCTCCGCAACGAACGTAAACATTCCTTCG
>Ga0116193_1001007_pt1 | contig 24850 bp, 14 predicted proteins | sample AD_UKC115_MetaG_FD_89892 | JGI IMG/M metagenome (GOLD analysis project Ga0116193, IMG submission 89892) | Active sludge microbial communities of municipal wastewater-treating anaerobic digesters from Hong Kong - AD_UKC115_MetaG | ecosystem: Engineered > Bioreactor > Anaerobic > Digestate... | reverse complement strand
ATTCAACATCTATGTAATACTAATTTTTCGGTTTAATGTAACATACAGATGTTAGGTTTATTAGTTGGTGGAATTATTTGGGGTGTATTAGGAGATAAAAAAGGCCGATTAAAAGTTTTATTTGTTTTATTACAAACAGCTTTTGATTATACTGAAAGCGCTTGGGTAACAGGCATTGTAATTATGATTATCGCTATTGTATCAGCAATATGTACACAAGAAACATTTGGGAAGGATTTGAATTATATTGAAGAGTAAAAAACTCCTAAATGTATCATCTTAAGAGTTTTTTTAACGCGTTATACTTTCTTAAATTTAATTATTTATTGCTTAGACGCTCCACAAATAAAAACTATTGTTGTACGAACATATATTTTTGTATACGCCCTGCACCTACAAAACGTTTTACCCAATAGGAATCGTCTAAATTACTAATCATCACCCCCTTAGAGCTAGAAGCATGCACAAATCTATTATTGCCCAAATACATTCCCACATGCCCAACGGAGTGCCCACTGCGACTAAAAAATACTAAGTCGCCTTCTCTACAATCATCCAAATTTAATTTCATTGCTTCGTTATATTGATCGTGAGCCGTACGAGGAATTGCCATACTATATACAGTATTCATAAGCATTTGTGTAAATGCAGAACAGTCAATCCCATTTTTTGTAGTTCCTCCCATACGATACCTAGTGCCCCACCATTCATCAATAGTATAAAGCAACGCCAAATTAGCTAGGTTCTCTACTGGTACATTCAATCGTATTCCATACTTAAATTGTATTGTCTCCAATTGTTCCGTAGCAGAAAAATTATTGTATAAATCCGTAGGCGTTGTAGTAAACGCCGCTGGGTAGAGAGCAGGGTCTTTTGAATTCATATTGGCCGCAAGGAAAGCACTTCCCATTGCAGTTTGCCCACTTACACAAGTAACACAACATACCAATGCAAACACAATCATCCATTTAAAACCATCATTAAAATTTGTCATATAGGAGAAGTTCATGTTTTTCGGTTAAAAAATATGATTACAAAACAATGGCGCAAAGGTAATAGAATAAAATTTATTAATGCTTATTGAGTAAAAAAGATATAATGCGATCTTCGCATCTGAAAACAAGAAAATTCTTATCAATAACGTCATGTGCAAATTTTCACACCTACATGTCCATACTCAATTCTCTTTGCTAGATGGTGCAGCCTCTATAAAAAGTTTATATAAAAAAGCAATGACGGATGAAATGCCCGCCATTGCCATAACAGATCATGGTAATATGTTTGGCGTATTCGCTTTTGTAGCAGAAGCATATAAACATAAAAACGATAATGGATCATTAAAAGTAAAACCTATCGTAGGATGCGAATTTTATATTACAGAAAATAGACATAATAAGAAATTTTCTAAAGAACAAAAAGACCCTCGTAAACATCAAATCCTATTAGCTAAAAATAAAGTAGGCTACAATAATCTTACTAAACTTACATCGTTAGGTTATATTGAAGGATTGTATAGCAAATACCCCCGTATTGATAAAGAATTAATTATACAATACCATGAAGGATTAATTGCGACCACTTGTTGCTTAGGCGCATCTGTACCTCAAACCATTTTACAAAAAGGAGAAGAAGAAGGAGAAAAAGAATTTAAATGGTGGCTCGATCTTTTTGGAGAAGATTACTATGTAGAGATACAACGTCATGGATTACCCGAACAAGATAAAGTAAATGAGGTCCTTATTAAATTAGCTAAAAAATATCATGTAAAAATTATTGCTAGTAATGATTCGCATTATACCGATCAATCCGATTTTACAGCACACGATATTTTATTATGCATCAACACTGGCGAAAAGCAAAGCACTCCTGCCTTACGAGAATTTACAGATGACGATGTAATAACTAAAAACAAACGCTTTGCTTTTCCTAACGATCAATTTTACTTTAAGACAACTGCTGAAATGAAATCTACATTCAGCAATTTAATAGAGGCAATAGATAATACCAACGAAATAGTTAATAAAATTGAATTATTAAACCTAAAGCAAGACATCCTTCTTCCCAATTTTCCCATTCCTTCTTCTTTTCAAATACATAAAGATGATGTACTTAATCAGTGGGAATATTTAAAATACCTAAGCTATGAAGGCGCTAAAAAACGCTACAACGAAATTTCAGCAGAAATACAAGAACGGTTAGATTTTGAATTGTTCACCATAAAATCCATGGGCTTTGCCGGATATTTTTTAATTGTATCTGATTTTATTAAAGCTGGAAGAGAAATTGGCGTATTTGTAGGACCTGGTAGAGGCTCTGCTGCAGGCAGTGTGGTAGCCTATTCCATAGGAATCACCAATATTGATCCTATCAAATATAATTTACTATTTGAGCGTTTTTTAAATCCAGATAGAAAATCAATGCCCGATATTGATACAGATTTTGACGATGAAGGTCGACAAAAAGTAATCGATTATGTTGTACAGAAATATGGTAAAAATCAAGTAGCTCAAATTATTACCTATGGTACAATGGCAGCACGAATGAGTATTAAAGATGTTGCTCGTGTATTAGATTTACCGTTAGCAGACTCCAATGCATTAGCAAAACTAGTACCTGAAAGACCTGGCATCACACTACATCGTGTACTACATGCTCCAATAACATCCAAACAAGGAGAACAGTCATTGGAAGACAAAGAAGGTGTTATGCTCGACGATATAGAACGAGTAAAAAAAATAAGAGAAATATACAACGGTACAGATATTAAAGCGCAGGTTCTAAAAGAAGCAGAACGTTTAGAAGGATCTGTGCGAAATACTGGTATACACGCAGCAGGAATCATCATTGCACCAAAAGACCTGACAGAACTTATCCCCATAGCAACAGTTAAAGATTCAGATTTATGGGTAACACAAATAGAAGGTAGTATTATTGAGGAGGCAGGAGTTATTAAAATGGATTTTTTAGGATTAAAAACATTATCTATTCTAAAAACAGCACTAGAAATTATTAAACAAAATCATAATACAACTATTGATATAGATGCCATTCCACTTGATGATGCAAAAACGTTTCAATTATACCAACGCGGTGAAACAAATGGCACCTTTCAATTTGAAAGTGCAGGCATGCAAAAATATTTACGAGAATTAAAGCCTGATAAATTTGCCGATCTTATTGCTATGAATGCCTTGTACAGACCAGGACCAATGGCTTATATACCTCAATATATCGCTCGTAAACATGCAAGAGAAGAAGTTGTCTATGACCTTTCTGACATGAAAGAATATTTAGAAGAAACATATGGCATAACCGTTTATCAAGAGCAAGTTATGTTGCTTAGTCAAAAATTGGCAGGCTTTAGTAAAGGAGACGCCGACATATTGCGTAAAGCAATGGGAAAAAAACAAAAAGCAGTGCTTGATAAAATGAAAGCACAGTTTATTAAAGGAGCCACATCAAAAAGCCATGCTATAGAAAAACTAGAAAAAATATGGGCTGATTGGGAAGCCTTTGCACAATATGCATTTAATAAATCACACTCTACCTGTTACGCACTTGTAGCCTACCAAACAGCCTATTTAAAAGCACACTACCCTAGCGAATATATGGCTGCTGTATTAAATCACGCTGGCAGTACCGAAAAAATTACCTTTTTTATGGAAGAGTGTAAACGTATGGGCATTAAAGTATTAGGACCTGATATAAATGAATCGCACAAAGGGTTTGCCGTAAATGCTAAAGGAGAAATCCGTTTTGGCTTAGGTGGATTAAAAGGGGTAGGAGATGCTGCTATAGAAAGTATTATAACAGAAAGAAAAGAAAATGGATCATATAAAGATGTATTTGATTTTATTAAACGCATCAATCAACGTTCCGTAAATAAAAAAACAATGGAGAGCTTAGCTTATTCTGGAGCTTTTGATTGCTTTCCTGCCATGCATAGAGCACAATACTTTGATACCCCACAAACAGATACAACCACTAATTTAGATAAGATTATACGTTGGGGACAACAATACCAAGCAAGCACCAAACAACAAAGCCATAATTTATTTGGTGATGGGCTTAATGATATAAACATTCCTTTACCTAAAATTCTTCATTGTGAACCATGGACATTAACAGCGTTATTAGCCCATGAAAAAGAAATTACCGGAATGTTTATGAGTGGCCACCCACTTGATCATTTTAAATTTGAATTAACCCACTACGGAATAACTTCATTACACAATTTTAATGAAATAAAACAAACTATACAACTACAACCCAATACAGGATTAGTTTATAGAATAGCTGGGTTAGTGGTAACCATGCAACACCGAATTACTAAAACAGGGAAAAATTTCGGTTCCTTTACCATAGAAGATTTCAGCGGGAAAACAGAAATGATCGTATGGAGCGAAGACTATGTACGTTTTCAAAATTATTTGGCCACAGGAAAAAACTTACTAATACAAGGATCCTTTAAACAACGATACAATAAAGGTGAATACGAATTTAAAATTCAATCCATTCAACTACTAGAAACAGTTAAGCAAGCATTAACCAAACAAGTAGATATTACGCTAGATGCTATTTCCGTAAATACTGAACTTTTAGAATTTACTGAAAACAATATAAAAGAACACCCAGGCCATTCTACCCTACGCTTTATTATACATGAACCTAAAGAAAATATTCAAATACGCTTATATACGCTAGACAAATGTTTTGAAATGAATGATGCCATGGCAAACTTTTTAAACGCCCACCCCGATTTACAAGTTGCAGTACAGACGAACTAAAAATGCATACATTTGCCCCCTTAAAATAAATTTATTTAATACCAATACAATAATAGATAACCATGCGGAAACTATTTTACTCCACATTAATAGGAACAACAATACTGTCTATTGGCACTACAGTGCATGCACAAAAAAAATCTTACTTCGATAAGACTAACATGGATAGCTCCATTAACCCAGCAGATGATTTTTTTATGTACGCTAATGGCAACTGGATAAAAAATGCTAAAATACCAGATGATCAATACAGTTGGGGAAGTTTTACCACCTTGTATGAAGAAAATTTAAAAAAATTAAGAGCTATTGTAGAAGAAACCTCTTTAAAAAAACACCCCAAAGGAAGCATACAACAAAAAGTAGGCGATTACTATAAAAGTGGCATGGATACTATCACACTAGAAAAAATGGGATATGATCCTTTAAAACCAGTACTACAAAAAATTGATGCTTTAAGGAATTATAAAGAATTATTACTTTTTATAGCAGAAAATTATTACAAGTCTGGTATAGACTTACTGGGATTTAGTGTTGGAACTGACGAAAAAAATAGCACGAAAAATATTGCTACCCTTTCGCAAACAGCATTAACATTACCAGAAAAAGATTATTATTTTAGAGCCGACGCCAAAACAAATGAGCAACGAAAAAAAATGGTGGCATTTGCTACACAACTGTTCACATTGGTAGGAATAGATTTAAACACAGCTCAAAAAAATGCTACCGATGTTTTAAATATTGAAACAGCCATCGCTAAATCTCATTTAAGTCAAGTAGAATTGAGAGACCCTATTAAAAATTATAACAAAATATCATTAAATGATCTACAAAAACAATCTCCTCATATTGATTGGAGTAAATTGTTTAGCATAATGAACGTTAAAGTAGATAGTCTCAATATAGCCCAACCAAAATATATTGCATATTTAGACACATTACTCATTACACAACCTATCTCCGTTTGGAAAAACAAACTCAAGTTCGATTATATAGCTGGCAATGCCGGAGTTTTAAGCAAAGTATTTCGTAATACTCAATTTGAATTTGATAAAATATTTTCTGGACAGACAGTACAACAAGAAAGATGGAAAACAATGATTAACTCAACAGATAGCAAGTTGGGAGATTTATTAAGCCAATTATATGTACACAAATATTTTCCACCTACAGCAAAAAAAAGAATGGATGAGTTGGTCAATAATTTACAACATGCATTTCAACTAAGAATCGAAAAACTAGATTGGATGAGTGCTACCACAAAGCAACATGCCCAAGAAAAGTTAAATACCTTTTTGAAAAAAATTGGATACCCAACCAAATGGAAAAACATTGATGGTGTAACAATTGACCCAACTCATTTTTTTGTCAATAGAGAACGTTTAGCACTCCACAAATACAAAAAGATGATTGAAAAACTTAGCAAATCAACTGATAAAACAGAATGGTTCATGACCCCATCTACTGTAAATGCTTATTATAACCCTAATTTTAACGAAATTGTTTTCCCCGCAGCCATTCTTCAATTTCCCTTTTTTGATTTGGATGCAGATGACGCTATAAATTACGGTGCCATAGGCATGGTTATCGGTCATGAAATGACTCATGGATTTGACGATCAAGGTCGACAATACGACAAAGATGGAAACTTAAAAAACTGGTGGCAAGCAGCAGACGCAGAAAAGTTTACGACCAAATCAAAAACAGTCATTCATCAGTATAATCAATACAAAGTGCTAGACAGTTTAAAAGTAAATGGAGAATTAACACTTGGCGAAAATCTTGCAGATATTGGCGGTTTGGCAATTGCTTACGATGCTTTCAAAATGACCCAACAAGGGCAAAGCCAAGAAAAAATAGACGGATTCACCCCAGACCAACGTTTTTTCTTAAGCCTTGCACAAATCTGGCGTTCTATCGAGCGGCCAGAACTCTCAAGATTGCTCATAAACACTGACCCTCATTCCCCTTCAATATATAGAGTTAATGGGGCGCTAAGCAACTTTGAACCCTTTTATAAAGCATTTAACATTACAGAAAAAAATAAATTATTCAGGCAGCCAGCTGACAGAGCGAAAATTTGGTAACCTAGCCTATGCTAAAATAGCACTTGCAAATATAATATTGCTTTTTAGGCAGGTTTTTAACTTTTGGTACAAAAATTGATTTGTATATGTGTCTTTTTTAAATTACCTTCGCACTCCTTTGGTATAGGCCTATTTTTATCTTGACAACGCAAATCCATCATATACGGTAATCCTTATTGTGCAAAAGCACTTCTGAGGGGTGAGCTACATATGTGGTATTGTTTCGTTAAGATTATTAAACTTAAAAACGTTTTTTATCCCTATGTCTTCAACAAAAGTGCAAAACAGAGTACATTTCGGCAAAATCAAACATTTAGCTGATACTCCAGATTTACTAGATATACAATTACAATCTTTTCAAGATTTTTTCCAATTAGAAACTACACCAGATAAACGTAACAACGAGGGATTATTTAAAGTTTTTAAAGAAAATTTTCCTATTAGTGATACTCGAAACATATTTGTTTTAGAATTTTTAGATTATTTTATCGACCCCCCACGATATACTATCGAAGAATGTATGGAACGCGGATTAACGTATGCTGTTCCTTTAAAAGCCAAACTACGTTTAAGCTGTAATGATGAAGAACATATAGACTTTCAAACCATAGTACAGGATGTATTTTTAGGCAACATCCCCTATATGACACCTCGTGGGACATTTGTAATTAATGGAGCTGAGCGAGTAGTGGTTTCACAATTACACCGCTCACCAGGTGTATTCTTTGGCCAGTCCGTTCATCCTAATGGAACCAAAATATATTCTGCCCGAGTTATTCCATTTAAAGGAGCTTGGATGGAATTCGCTACGGACATCAACAACGTAATGTTTGCATACATTGATCGTAAGAAAAAATTTCCTGTAACTACTTTGTTACGTTCTATTGGCTATGAAACAGATAAAGATATTCTTGAACTTTTTGGCATGGCCGATGAAGTAAAAGCAGATAAAAAAATACTACAAAAATATATTGGAAAAAGACTTGCTGCCCGTGTATTACGTACTTGGGTTGAAGATTTTGTAGATGAAGATAGCGGAGAAGTAGTTTCTCTTGAGCGCAATGAAGTAATATTAGAGCGTGATACAGTCCTAGATACAGATGCAGTGGAAATGATTGTGGAATTAGGTGCTAAAAGTGTATTTATACAAAAAGAAGAAGTAGGTGGTGATTTTTCCATCATCTATAATACTTTAAATAAAGACACTTCTAACTCTGAATTAGAAGCAGTACAACACATTTACCGTCAGCTTCGTGGTGCAGATGCCCCAGACAACGAAACGGCTAGAGGAATTATTGACAAATTATTTTTTAGTGAAAAACGATATGACTTAGGAGAAGTAGGAAGATACAAAGTCAATAGAAAGCTTGGCCTTGATTTTCCAATAGACCATAAAGTCTTAACAAGAGAAGATATCATATCCATCATAAAATATTTAGTACAACTGACTAACGGCAAAGCCGAGATTGACGATATTGATCACTTAAGTAATCGTCGTGTACGTACGGTAGGAGAACAATTGTACGCTCAATTTGGTGTAGGATTAGCTCGTATGGCCCGTACTATTAGAGAACGTATGAATGTAAGAGATAACGAAGTATTTACACCTGTTGATTTGATCAACGCTCGTACATTAAGTTCTGTTATCAATTCTTTTTTTGGAACATCACAATTATCTCAATTTTTAGATCAAACAAACCCTCTATCAGAAATTACACACAAACGTCGTATTTCAGCATTAGGACCCGGTGGATTAAGTCGTGAAAGAGCTGGCTTCGAAGTACGAGACGTGCATTATAGCCACTATGGTCGTTTATGTACTATTGAAACACCAGAAGGACCAAATATTGGATTAATTTCCACTCTTTGTGTGCATGCTAAAATAAATGAAATGGGTTTCATTGAAACTCCATACAGAAAAGTAGAGGATGGGAAAGTAAACATGAAAGCACTTACTTACCTAAGTGCAGAGGAAGAAGATTTAGCAAAAATTGCTCAGGCAAGTGCCCCAATGGATGATAAAGGAAATTTTATTGAAGATAAAATTAGTAGTCGTGAAACAGGAGACTTTCCAGTATTAGATAAAACAGAGGTGGAATATATGGATGTTGCACCCAATCAAATTGTAGGATTGAGTGCTTCTCTAATTCCATTTTTAGAACATGATGATGCCAACCGTGCACTTATGGGATCAAACATGCAACGTCAAGCCGTTCCACTTATTTGTCCTGAAGTTCCTATTGTGGGTACAGGCCTTGAAGCAAAAGCAGCAAGAGATGCTCGTATTCAAGTACATGCAGAAGGAGATGGTGTAGTAGAATTTGTTGATGCCAATGAAATACATGTTCGCTATCAACGTAACGAAACACAAAAATTAGTGAGCTTTGAAGAAGACTTGAAAGTATATAAACTTACTAAATTCATTAAAACAAATCAATCTACCTGCATAAATTTAAGACCTGCTGTTAAAAAAGGACAGAAAGTAAAAGAAGGAGACTTCCTTACAGAAGGATATGCAACTAAAGGCGGAGAGATGGCCCTTGGACGAAATTTGAAAGTAGCTTTCATGCCCTGGAAGGGATATAACTTTGAAGATGCTATCGTAATTAGTGAAAAAGTGGTAAAAGAAGATTTATTCACCTCCATTCACATAGAAGAATTTGAACTAGAAGTACGTGATACTAAGTTAGGAGAAGAAGAATTAACCTCAGACATACCTAATATAAGCGAAGAAGCCACCAAAGATTTAGATGAAAATGGCATTATTCGCACTGGTGCATTGGTAAAAGAAGGAGATATTTTAATCGGAAAAATAACCCCTAAAGGCGAAAGCGATCCTACTCCCGAAGAAAAACTATTACGTGCTATATTCGGAGACAAAGCGGGAGATGCAAAAGATGCTTCTTTAAAAGCTCCAAGTGGAACAGAAGGCGTTGTTATTGATAAAAAATTGTTTCAACGAGCCAAAAAGGATAGAAATACAAAAGTTAAAGAAAAAGCCGCTTTAGAAAAAGTAGAAAAAATACATGAAAAAAATGAACAAGAGCTACTAAACACGCTCCTAGATACATTGCAAACTGTTCTTAAAGATAAAATCTCTGTAGGCATTTCCAATAATTTTGGAGAAATTCTTATCAATAAAGGTGGGAAGTTTACAGCTAAAAACCTTTCATCAATCGACTATCAAAACGTAAATCCATTAGGATGGACAGATAATGATAGCACAAATGATTTGATAAACACCTTATTACATAACTACAATATCAAATACAACGAAGAATTAGGAAGGTACAAAAGAGAAAAATTTAATATCTCGATTGGAGACGAACTACCAGCAGGTGTTTTAAAATTAGCCAAAGTTTATTTAGCTGTAAAACGCAAATTAAAAGTAGGGGATAAAATGGCTGGAAGACATGGGAACAAAGGTATTGTAGCCAAAATTGTCCGTGCAGAAGATATGCCGTTCTTATCGGATGGAACTCCCGTTGATATTGTGCTAAATCCATTGGGCGTACCAAGTCGTATGAACCTAGGGCAGATTTATGAAACCGTTTTAGGTTGGGCAGGCGAGCAATTGGGGATAAAATTTGCGACTCCAATTTTTGATGGTGCTAGTACAGATCAAATAGCTGAATATATAGAAAAAGCAAACCTTCCTAGTTATGGCCATACTTACCTGTATGACGGTGAAACGGGTGAGCGCTTCCATCAAAAAGCAACTGTAGGAATAATTTACATGGTTAAATTACACCATATGGTAGATGATAAAATGCATGCTCGTTCTATTGGACCATACAGCTTAATTACACAACAACCGTTGGGCGGTAAAGCACAGTTTGGTGGACAACGTTTTGGTGAAATGGAAGTGTGGGCACTAGAAGCCTATGGTGCAGCTAATATTTTACAAGAATTATTAACCATTAAATCAGACGATATTATTGGTAGAGCCAAAACATACGAAGCTATTGTTAAAGGCGACAACGTGCCAAGACCTGGCATACCAGAAGCATTTAATGTAATAGTACATGAATTAAGAGGCTTAGGATTAGATTTGAAATTTGAGTAAATTCTATTATTTTATTATTTACTACTAAACGTCATGAATTCAAAATTTAGTTTTAATTATTTGCTTATTAGTGTAACCGTTATAGCTTCTGTATTTATATTGGGTGCCGCTTATAAATATAGATTTAAATCATCTGAGACTATTGTTGTTACAGGATTGGCAGAACAAGATTTTACCAGTGATCTTATTGTTTGGACAGGAAGTTTTTCTCGTACAAGTTTCGATTTAAAAACAGCCTATGCTAATTTAAAAGATGATGAATTGAGGGTAACCCAATATTTGCAACAGAAAGGAGTTCCAGAAAATGCTATGGTATTTTCTTCTACCGGTATACAAAAAAACTTTAGTGAAAAGTATGATACCAACGGAAGAGCAGTTGGTAGTGAATTCAACGGATATACTTTAGTAGAAAAAATTAAAGTAGAATCAAAAGAAATAGATAAGATAGAACAATTATCTAGAGAAATAACAGAACTACTACAGCAAGGTATTGAATTCAGCTCTGCACAACCAAGCTACTATTATACTAAATTGAACGAATTAAAAATTAATCTCTTAGCCGACGCTAGTAAGGATGGCAAAATACGGGCAGAAACAATAGCAAAAAATGCTGGTAGCAGTTTAGGAAGCATAAGAAAAGCAACAATGGGCGTATTTCAAATAACCGGTAAAAATGACAATGAGAATTATAGCTATGGCGGAGCTTTTAATACAACCAGCAAACAAAAAACAGCATCTATTACATTAAAAGTAGAGTATCAAGTTCATTAAAAGGAAGTAAACATTAATTATCAATTGTCAACTACACATTATCAATTAACAAACTATGGCCTTCAAAAAAGAAAATCGTCCCAGATCAAACTTCTCTAAAATTACTATTAGTCTGGCTTCTCCAGATAGTATTTTAGAACGCAGCTATGGTGAGGTGTTAAAGCCAGAAACCATTAACTATCGTACATACAAACCAGAAAGAGACGGTTTATTCTGCGAAAGAATTTTTGGTCCAGTAAAGGATTATGAATGTGCTTGCGGAAAATACAAACGCATTCGCTATAAAGGCATTGTATGTGACAGATGTGGTGTAGAAGTAACTGAAAAGAAAGTGCGCCGTGAACGTATGGGACATATTAAGTTAGTAGTACCTATTGTGCATATTTGGTATTTCAAAAGTTTACCAAACAAAATTGGTTACTTATTAGGAATGAGTTCTAAAAAATTAGAAACCATTGTATATTATGAAAGATACGTAGTTATTCAACCAGGCGTTCGTGCAGATAAAGGCCAAAATTACGGAGACCTATTAACAGAAGAAGAGTATTTGGATATACTAGCAACACTTCCTAAGGACAATCAACATTTACCTGATGAAGATCCAGAAAAATTTGTCGCTAAAATGGGGGCTGAAGCCGTGCATGATTTATTAGCTCAATTAGATTTAGACCAACTTTCGTTTGATTTACGCAATGCAGCAGCCACAGAAACCTCTCAACAACGTAAAGCCGATGCTTTAAAACGCTTAAGTGTAGTTGAAGCTTTACGTGATGCTAGTACACGTATCACCAATCGTCCTGAATGGATGACCATGCAATACATTCCAGTTGTTCCGCCAGAACTAAGACCTTTAGTACCTCTAGATGGTGGACGTTTTGCATCAGCCGATTTAAACGATTTATATCGTCGTGTAATTATTCGTAATAACCGTTTAAAACGATTATTAGAAATTAAAGCACCAGAAGTAATTTTACGAAATGAAAAACGTATGTTACAAGAAGCAGTTGATTCTTTGTTTGATAATAGTCGTAAAAGTAACGCTGTAAAAGCAGATGGTGGTCGTGCATTAAAATCTCTAAGCGATGTATTAAAAGGCAAACAAGGTCGCTTCCGTCAAAACTTATTAGGTAAGCGTGTTGACTATTCTGGTCGTTCCGTAATTGTAGTAGGCCCAGAATTAAAAATACATGAATGTGGTTTACCTAAAGAAATGGCAGCAGAATTATTCAAACCATTTATTATTCGTAAACTAATTGAAAGAGGTATTGTAAAAACAGTAAAAAGTGCACGTAAATTAGTAGATAAAAAAGAAGCTGTTATTTGGGATATTTTAGAAAATATTTTAAAAGGTCACCCAGTATTATTAAATCGTGCCCCAACATTACATCGATTATCTATTCAAGCATTTCAGCCAAAATTAATTGAAGGCAAAGCCATTCAATTACACCCATTAGTAACCAGTGCGTTCAACGCCGACTTTGATGGCGACCAAATGGCGGTGCATGTACCATTGAGCAATGCAGCTGTTTTAGAAGCACAATTGTTAATGTTATCTTCTCACAATATTCTTAATCCACAGAATGGAACACCTATTACCCTTCCCTCACAGGACATGGTGTTAGGTTTATACTATATTACAAAAGGAAAAAAATCCATTGATAAAGAAAAAATAAAAGGAGAAGGCAACATTTTTTACAGTCCAGAAGAAGTTATTATAGCATATAACGAAAAGCACGTTGACCTACATGCTTTCATCAAAGTAAAAGCGTTAGTGCGTAATGCTAATGGTACATTAGAAACGAAGTTGATTGAAACAACCGTAGGTAGAACATTATTCAATCAAACAGTTCCTAAAGAAGTTGGTTTTATTAATGCTTTACTAACAAAAAAATCGCTTCGAGAAATTATTGGTGATATTATTAAATGGACGAATATAACTACAACAGCAAAATTCTTAGATGACATTAAACAACTTGGATTCCGTATGGCTTACCGAGGTGGTTTATCATTTAACATCCATGATTTAATTATTCCAAAAGTAAAATTCGATTTGCTTAATCAAGCCAAAACAGAAGTAGACGATGTATGGAACAATTACAATATGGGATTGATAACAAACAATGAACGGTATAATCAAATTGTAGATATTTGGTCAAGGGTAGATACTAGAATAACAGAAACCCTTATCCGAGAATTAAGTGCAGACAGACAAGGATTTAATCCAATGTACATGATGCTAGATTCAGGAGCTCGTGGATCAAAACAACAAATTAAACAATTATGTGGTATCAGAGGCTTGATGGCAAAACCACGTAAAAGCGGATCCACAGGAAGTGAAATCATCGAAAATCCAATTCTATCTAATTTTAAAGCAGGACTAAACGTATTGGATTATTTCATTTCTACACACGGTGCTCGTAAAGGATTAGCAGATACAGCTTTAAAAACAGCAGATGCTGGTTATTTAACACGTCGTTTAGTAGACGTTGCACAAGACGTGGTAATTAGCGATGAAGATTGTGGTACATTAAGAGGTATTGCCACTAGTGCATTAAAAGATAACGAAGAAGTGGTAGAACCTTTGTACGATCGCATTCTTGGTCGTACCTCATTACACGATGTACATGATCCTCAGACAGATGAATTAATTGTCGGTGCAGGCGAAGCCATTACAGAAGATATCGCTCAACGAATAGAAGATAGTACCATTGAGAGCATTGAAATTCGCTCTGTACTTACCTGCGAAAGTAAACAAGGCGTATGTGTAAAGTGTTATGGCAAAAACTTAGCCACTGGCTATACTGCACAAAAAGGTGATGCTGTAGGTATTATTGCGGCCCAATCTATTGGTGAACCAGGAACACAGTTAACACTGCGAACGTTCCACGTGGGTGGTGTTGCAGGTTCTGCTTCTGTAGAATCTTCTCTTCTAGCAAAATGTGATGGAACAATTCAGTTCGACGGACTACGCACAGTTACAACCACCAATAATGAAGGAAATAAATCTCAAATCGTTATAGGCCGTACAGGTGAGCTTAGAATAGTAGATGTAAAAACAGACAGTCTATTAATCACCAATAACATACCATATGGATCTACCTTAATGGTGAAAGATGGTCAAGCCGTACAAAAAGGAGATGTTATTTGTACTTGGGATCCATTCAACAACGTAATTATTTCAGAAATTTCAGGTACTATAAAATTTGAGAATGTAATTGAAGGTATTACCTTCCGTGAAGAATCTGATGAACAAACGGGCCACAGAGATAAAGTAGCTATTGAGACAAAGGATAAAACAAGAATACCAAGCATCATCGTGGAAATGGGTAAAGAAAGTAAGTCGTACAACTTACCTGTTGGTAGCCGATTAGTGATAGAAGAGGGTGATCAGGTAAAAGCTGGGCAAGTATTAGTAAAAATTCCTCGTACACTACGCAAATCAGGCGATATAACTGGGGGCTTACCAAGAGTAACTGAATTATTTGAAGCAAGAAACCCAGGAAATCCAGCCGTTGTATGCGAAATTGATGGCGTAGTAACTTTTGGAAATATAAAACGAGGTAATCGGGAAATTATTGTAGAATCAAAAGATAGTACAATAAAAAAATACCTTGTACCACTAACCCGCCAAATACTAGTGCAAGACGGTGATTTTGTAAAAGCAGGAACTCCATTAAGTGATGGTCAAATAGCGCCTTTCGACATTTTGGCTATCAAAGGTTCTTATGCTGTGCAAGAGTATGTTGTAAATGAAATTCAAGAAGTGTATCGCTTACAAGGTGTAAAAATCAACGACAAACACATTGAGGTAATTGTACGCCAAATGATGAAAAAAGTAGAAATCTTGGACCCAGGTGATACAAGATTCTTAGAAGGAGATTTAGTAGGTCGTTTTGAATTTTTAGACGAAAATGATACTATGTTTGATAAAAAGGTAGTTACAGAAGCAGGTGAATCTACTAAATTCAAATCAGGTCAAATTATAACAGTAAGAGAACTAAGAGAAGAAAATTCTATTCTTCGTCGGAGTGATAAAAAACCTCTTGAAGTAAGAGATGCACAATCAGCAACTTCACAACCTGTGCTACTAGGTATTACTAAAGCTTCATTGGGTGTACCAAGCTGGATATCAGCTGCCTCATTCCAGGAAACAACCAAGGTATTATCTCAAGCAGCTTTACAAGGAAAAACAGACGATATGTTAGGTTTGAAAGAAAATGTAATTACAGGCCACTTAATACCAGCAGGTACCGGACTGCGTGAATTTGAAAATATGATTGTAGGAAGCAAAGAAGAATATGATATGTTAAGAACAGCTCGTGAAGTATTTAGCTTTGATGAAAATGAATAAATAAAGCTCTTACAATGAAGTATAATAAAAAAACTGCGTTGCTAAACTTAGCAGCGCAGTTTTTTTATTATATTTATTGAGGTAATCAAGAAACTCTAAAAACTTTCTTCGTTTCTAAAGTTTCCATTCATAAAAATCAACTTTAAAAATGAAAATTTCCTTCCACGGCGCCGCTAGGACAGTTACAGGATCCAAGCATTTACTTGCCCTAAATAATAAAACTCAAATTTTATTGGATTGTGGCATGTTTCAAGGCTTAGGCAAACAAACAGATGAATTGAATAGAACTTTTGGCTTCTCTCCTACCGAAGTTAATTTTTTAATTCTCTCTCATGCACATATTGATCATTCAGGATTGATCCCTAAATTAGTGAAAGAAGGTTTTGCTGGAAAAATATTCTGCACCCCAGCTACAAAAGATTTAACAGCCATTTTATTAGAAGATTCTGCCATAATACAGCGAGATGATACTAGATTTCTAAATAAAAGAAGAGAAAAAGAAGGACTACCTCCTATTGAACCCATTTATAATGTAGATGATGTTACGGCATCTCTAAAATTATTTGAACCGATTGATTATGGTAAATGGTTTAATATAACAACCGGAGTTGATGTATTATTTACAGATGCGGGACATATTATTGGAAGTGCCGCAGTCCATTTGAAAATTACGGAAAATGGCAAAACAACACATCTTACTTTCAGCGGAGATGTGGGTCGATATCGTGATATCATTCTTCGATCACCAGATGTTTTTCCTCAAGCAGATTATATTATATTAGAAAGTACCTACGGCAATAAATTACATGAAAATATACAGAGCACTCCTGATATGCTCTTAAATTGGATACAAAAAACCTGTATCGAAAAAAAAGGGAAGCTCATTATTCCAGCATTTAGTGTAGGTAGAACACAGGAATTATTATACACTCTCAATCAATTAGAACTAGAAAATCTTTTACCTTCCATTCCCATCTTTGTAGATAGCCCCTTAAGCAGCGAAGCTACACATGTTGTAAAAAGTCATCCAGAAAATTTCAATAATCGCATCAAAAAAATTTTAGAAACAGATACGGATCCTTTTGATTTTAAAGGTTTACAATATATTAAAACATCAGATGAAAGTAAACAATTAAACTTTCTTCATGAACCTTGTATTATTATATCAGCTAGTGGAATGGCTGATGCGGGAAGAGTGAAACATCACATTGCCAATAATATTCAAGATGCAAAAAATACAATTTTATTGGTGGGTTATTGCGAACCCCATTCTCTAGGAGGGAAATTAATAAATGGTGAGAAAGAAGTAAAAATTTATGGCGAAGCATACAAAGTAATAGCAGAAATAGGACAAATGCGTAGCATGAGTGCTCATGGTGATTATGATGATCTATGCCAGTTTTTAGCATGTCAACATCCACAAATAGTAAAAACACTATTTTTGGTGCATGGAGAAGAAAACGTGCAACTTGATTTTCAACAACGCCTATCACGAAAAGGTTTTAAAGATGTTCAAGTGCCTAAAATGCATGAAACAGTAAAAATAGAATAATCCATACACAAACCCCTTAACGTTGTGTAACATGCTTTTCAATCCATCTAAAACCTAATAGCCAATAATTATGAAATATTTATTTTACTCTTTTTATATTTATGAGCAACAGAAAAAGTACAACACTTTTTAAAAGAAAAACTGACCGTATGATGAGGACATTGGATCATAAAACTATTTAAGCCGTAAACAACGTAAAATATCCAAATACATTATTCAAAAGGTTGGCTGAGATTCGAAAACAATATTATACAAATTTAGCATATAAGGTAGAAATTTTTCGGGTAATTGGCACTATGAATTTATTTCTAAACAAAATGAATTATTAACTACAACGTTCGATTTAAATATTATTGTAGAAAGCAATATTATTAAGGGACAATACTGAACAATTGCCAAAGGAGGTAATAAAATTGATTGTGTAAATGAAGAAAAACAAAATATAATTGGGAAAATAGGCAAAAACAACATAGCGATTGTCTCTTTTTCAGGATTTTATGATAGTAATGCTAAAGGAAGAGCTAAATTGTATTTTAATGAAGAAGATCTAATTTGGGAGATAATAGAAGTAAATGGAGAAATATATACTCCTAAGAAAGCTATACTTAAAAAAAGAAAGTCAAAGTAAACTTGAGACGTCTTCGAATTTTATTTCTCTTTTTCAATTCTATTCCTTCTGCCAAATTCCCTATTAGTACAAAAATGTTAAAAAACTATCCCATTAACTTATCTTGAACCTAAATTTATATACATTTGCTGCATAAATTAAAATTAAAATCATGAAAAAAATTACATTGTTACTTACATCCGCTCTTTTTACTACTGCAGCTTTTTCTCAAATGAACTTTAATTATGGTATCAAAGCAGGGGCTAACTTTTCTACATTAACAGCTAAACCTTCGGGGGAAGTTTCGTCTTCTACTAGTTATAAAGTAGGGTTCAATGCGGGTGGTTTTGTTGAGTTAGGCGTAGGTAGTGGTTTTACTATTCAACCAGAACTTTTGTTTAGCCAAATGGGGGGTAAAGTAAGTTTTACAAATGCTGCTGGTGCAACTGTTGGAGAAGGAACCTATAATTTCAATTACCTTCACTTGCCTATTTTAGTTAAATATGGCATTAAAGGAGTTGATGGTTTAAGTGCTTTTGTGGGACCACAAGTTGGTTTTTTAATGAGCGCAAAGAGTACGAAAATTAAAGTATTAGGAGTTGATTCCCCAGATGAAGATGTAAAAAATGATTTGAAGGGCGTTGATTTTGCAGGCACATTAGGGGTTGAGTATAAATTGCCAATGGGTGTTGTATTCGCTGCTCGTTATCAATACAGCTTCGCTAATATATTAAAGGAGGAAGCTGATGGTAAAATTGTGAATAGCGGTATAACCTTGAACGTAGGTTATGCTTTCGGTGGTAAGAAAAAATAATATCTTCTATTTCTACAGTATTTTAAAAAGGAACTGCATTGGCGGTTCCTTTTTTAGTTGTAGGGATAGTAATTTTTATAGTAACTTAGCTTGTCAAACTAAAAACCTCGGGGTGCTTTTCGTTAAAAGCGAATAGGCTGAGATAATACCCGAAAACCTGAACAGGATAATACCTGCGTAGGAAAGGTCATTTGGAAAACTCCTTCTGCACTTTTCTTATTTATAGGGGTATTATTTATTTAATAATATATACGAATCAAGGGTTCAGGCTCAGCATGGGTGGCGAGTTTTCCCACTGCCCACTTGCATTTGAACCCTTGATTCGCATAATATGTAAACTATAAAATAAGATGCGGTATTTATTTTTTATTGGATTGTATTGCGCTGCACATAGTGTTGTTTATGCACAACAAAAAGATACAAGCACAATAACATCTTTCTTTTTACAACCCGTTGAAATAAAAACAATACGGGTAGGTGATAGAACGCCTTTTACTAAAACCAATTTGAATAAACAAATCATTACCACTCAAAATATTGGACAAGATCTTCCTTTTTTATTAAACCAAACTCCTTCTGTAGTAATCAATTCTGATGCAGGTACAGGCATTGGATATACCGGTATACGTATAAGAGGTACCGATGCTACACGTATCAATATCACTATTAATGGGATACCGTATAATGATGCAGAATCGCAAGGTGTATTTTTTGTAAACTTGCCAGACATCGCTTCGTCGCTTAATAGTATTCAAATACAACGGGGCGTTGGAACATCCTCAAATGGAATAAGTGCATTTGGAGCTACTATTAACCTAAGTACCAATGAATTTAATTATAAACCATATATAACGTTTAATAATACATGTGGTTCATTTAATACATGGAAAAATACACTTAAAGCAGGTACAGGATTATTACAAAACCACTTTATGGTAGATATGAGGTTGTCTGCTATCAGCAGTAATGGATTTATAGATAGAGCTACAAGCCATTTGCAATCATTCTATCTTTCAGGAGTATATGTAAATAAAAAAGCATCTATACGATTAAATATTTTTTCGGGTAAAGAAAAAACCTATCAAGCTTGGAATGGCGTGCCCGAAGCAAAATTGAAAGGAGATATACAAGGCACGAAAGATATTGTTGCTCAAAATAACTATGATGTAGAAGATTCTTTGAATTTATTTCAATCTAATAATAGAACATACAACTATTTCTTGTACGAGAATCAAACAGATAACTATCAGCAAGATCATTATCAACTTTTTTTTAATCATCAATATAATAACCAATTGTCATTTAATATAACAGGTTTTCTTACTCGTGGTAGAGGATATTATGAAGAGTATAAAAAAAATGAAGAGCTTAAAAATTATCCCTTTCCTAAAACAGTTATAGATACGGTATTATTTAAGCGTTCAAACCTTATTAGACAATTGTGGTTAGATAATTATTTTTATGGCAACACGTATGCGCTACAATACAAATCTGCTACAGATGAAATAGCCTTGGGAAGCAGTTGGAGTAAGTATGATGGTAATCATTATGGACAAATAATTTGGGCGGATGCTCCTATACCACATCAATATAAATGGTATAATAAGAATGCGGATAAAATAGATTGTAATGTATATGCTAAGTACAACAGATCTCTCCATCAAAATTGGAATGCATTTGTAGATATGCAATATAAATGGATAGATTATATTATTGATGGGTTTCGAAAAAATCCGGATATCTATATTCACACAAAATATTCTTTTTTCAATCCTAAAATAGGTATTTTTTATGCTGATAAAAACGGATGGAGCGGATATGCTTCATTCAGTAAAGCCAGCAAAGAGCCTAATAGAGATGATTTTGAGACAGGCCTCATACAACGCCCCAAGCCTGAACATTTATATGATTACGAACTGAGTGTTGAAAAAAAATACAAAAAAGCTAATTTTAGTACGGTGTTATATTATATGTATTATAAAGATCAACTGGTGTTGAATGGAAAATTAAATGATGTAGGAGAAAATACTCGTATGAATATTCCTAAAAGTTATAGACTAGGATTGGAGTTTCAAGCAACCACAAAGCCTATAGATTGGTTTGAAGCAACAGCTCATGTAACATGGAGCAAGAATAAGATAAAAAACTTTACGGCATTTGTAGACGATTATGATTCAGGAACACAAAAAACTACTTATTATAAAAACACCAATATATCTTTTTCGCCTAATGTTATAGCAGGCTTTACCATATGTTTTATGCCTCTAAAATATTTTAAAATTGATTTGATGAACAAATATATAAGCCGACAATTTTTAGATAACACAAGCAACAAGGCCAAAAGTCTTAATGCCTATGATGTACAAGATGTTCGATTGAATTATACCATATCTACAAAACATTGTAAAACATTATCCATTGTGGCACAGATCAACAATATTTTTAATACACAATATGAATCCAATGGTTGGACGTACTCTTTTATGAGCGGTGGAAAAGAAATGATCAATAACAACTACTTTCCTATGGCAGGAACAAATATTATGCTCGCATTGCACATAGATTGGTAAAGAGTCTTTTTTATAAAAACTATGGAAACTTTTATAGTTTCTAAAATTTTTATAATCTATATCCTTTACTAGCCTTTTTTTGTAACGAGAACTAGTAAAGCTTGCCGGGCTTAATACTATGCTTTGTTTACAATTATAAAAATAGTTATCTTGGCTCAACCTATATGCAACGTTTTGCACACAGGTTGTGTCTACAAATAAATAAAATATGAAAAATCAACAATTACCCCCCTGTACAAAAATAACTTTAAAACAAATGGCATGCATACTTTTGAGCATTGCTGCTTTTCTTGCATCCTGCAAAAAAACAGTAGATAACCCTACACCAGTACTTATACCTGGGTTCAAATACACTGCAAACATAGATCGGGTTAATGTTATTACATTTGAGGATACTTCTAAAAATGCAGTGTCTTATTATTGGAATTTTGGAGAGTCTAGTGCTAATGGTAAAGATACCTCCACAAAAAAAGTATGTACTTATACCTATGATCCGAAGTCAGGTAGTTCTTTTAACGTTAAGCTTGTTGTAACCGACCAAAATAAAAAGAAAGATTCTATAACAAAAACGATAACCATTACCTATCCAGGGCAATCTAATGCTGCATTTGATACGATGCGTTTTGAAGGTAAAGATCTTGGTAAATATAAATTTTATAACAAAGCATCAAACCCTTATACTATAAATGGGAATAGTGTAACTTGGAATTTTGGCGATGGGTCTCCAGAAGTTACTCGAGTACTTGGAGAAAATGATAATGATCGATCTAAAGAAGATCCTATCCATATCTATACTCAGTCAGGTACATTTACAGTAACACAAACTATTACCGATGGATACAATAGATCATCAACCAGTACACAAACAGTGCATCCTAACATTATTACAAGTATATTTATTAAGAAAGTTGATCTCCTTGAAATACCTGAAAAAAATGGTAGAGGAGACGATTATGATATTACTAGCGACCCAGATCCGTACTTCAAGTATTTCATTGATAATACGTACAAAGATAAAAGCGCCGTCGTTGATAATACCCGCACTGCAAGCTGGAACACAGCTATACCTTTGCCATTGAATAGCTATATATCTTTTCGCTTTTATGATTATGATCCCCTTGCCTCTATGATTGGAGAAGATATCGGAGCTATATCTAATACTACAGGTTCTCAGATACTCGCCTCAAGTAATAACGGTGCTTTTGAGTATATAAGGGACTATAGTAATACGAGACAAGGAGGACAACTTAAAGTTCGTATAGAATTTGATATTCAATCGCAATAAAAGACATTGTTAAATAGTCGGTTCCCTTTACTAGTCCTCGTTTGTAACGAGGACTTACAATGTATGAATTTTAATTAATGCGTATTTTCTTTAATGGGTTTAACATTATATATTTTCATAGCATTTTCAATTTGAGTGGTTTTTGTAATTTCAGGATATAGAACATAACTTGGCGCTTTTATGTTGTAAATATCAGAAATTTGTATTTCAATAATGGCTGATATCGGAAATTGATCACCAAACAGATGAATGATAGGCACTTTGTATACCTCAAATAACGCAGTACCTTTATAATGAATTTTAGCCTTCCCGATTAATTTATAGCCTTTTTGAACGAAAACGTCTATGAATGCAACACATACATTTTGATTAATCAATATATTATTTATGCTATTAGGAGAGGCAATATTTGCAATTAATAAAGTAGCATCATCGTAATAAGTAAACATTTCTTTTGGCGAAACATTGGGAATGTTATGCTCATTGCTTGTTGCTAGCCAACATAAAACACTTTTAGTAATATATTTTTTAATCTCGTTATTAAGCATTGTTAAATAATAGGTATGAAATTTTAATAAGATTGAATGAATATATAAAAAATGGGGCAAGATAAGTTATGAGGATAATTTTTAATACTTTCATATAAACTAAAATTATTTACGATGAGTGATATCAGCGAAACCATTCAAGAATCTGTTGAACAGGCGGGTAAAAATAAACTTAATACTAAAGTGGCCCTGTTAGTGGCTATTACAGCAACATTTATGGCTATATGCAATGTTAAAGACGGAAATCTTGTACAAAGTATGGCACAAGCCCAAGCAAATAGTATTGATGCTTGGTCCTATTTTCAAGCAAAGAGTACCAAACAGTCTTTAGCAGAAAATACGCTTGAAGTATTAAAATTACAAAATGCGGTAGGCGTTGAGGAGCTCATTAAAAAGTATGAGGTAAAAATTGCTAAATATGAAAAAGAAAAAATGGATATAAAGACTCAGGCCGAAGGGTATCAAAAAGAATATGATGCTATTAATGTTTTTGATGATCAATTTGATATGACAGAAGCCTTACTATCCATATCCATTGCCATGTTTGGTATTACAGCATTGACTCAAAAGAAATGGCTTTTTTATTTTGCAACTACGGTAAGTTTAATGGGATTTATTTTTGGAATAACCGCGTTTATGAAAATTAGTCTGCATTCTGATTTTGCTTCAGAAATGTTGAGTTGGTAGATTTTTTGCAACAATGTTGCAAAAAATAAGCGCCTACTTTTACCGACGCTTATAAACATTTCAAAACAAGCTATATTTTTATCAATCGCGCATTAAAATAAAGTTTTGCATTTTCTTCTTCTTGATTTTTATTCTGAAGTATTCTTATATAAGAAGCGACTTTCCCTGCTATAAGTGTATTTTTTTGAATTTGGGTTAAAGATTCTTCCCATAAAGTTTTTGCTGTTACATTTCTGTAGTCTGCAGTAATATGGTCAACTGACTCTACGCCATCTTCATTAACCTTCATGGTGAGTAAATTAAACCTAAAAGCTTTATTATACGGAGACATTGCTAAAGTTCCTATAAGATTATCAAATACAAAAACAGATCGATACTGGCCGCTTGCTCCGGTTGGAGTATTGCTCACGCAAGGATATGTGTTTTGACATAGTGGTTTTCCGCCATCGATGCCATTCTCTTCTAGTAAACCAAAAAACATTCTAAGAGAGGTTGATAGTTGTATTGCAGAAACATCTGTTGCACAAGGGTATTTTATGGCTTCATCTTGATCTACAGATGACAGCTCTATTCCACCGTTAAACACATTAATAGTCCCAATTGTTTTTGGGTCAAGACTAGATAAGAGTTTAAAAAAGTAACTCTAATTTAGTCTGGATGATAGATACAAGAAAAATAGTTCGAGCCAAAATTTCTAAGAAGCAATTTAGAGCAATTTTAAAGTTTTT
>Ga0116193_1001006_pt1 | contig 24852 bp, 14 predicted proteins | sample AD_UKC115_MetaG_FD_89892 | JGI IMG/M metagenome (GOLD analysis project Ga0116193, IMG submission 89892) | Active sludge microbial communities of municipal wastewater-treating anaerobic digesters from Hong Kong - AD_UKC115_MetaG | ecosystem: Engineered > Bioreactor > Anaerobic > Digestate... | reverse complement strand
TTTTTTTATCATTAGGTTAATTCTTAACTTCGTAAAAGTTATGTAATACGTAATTCCAATTTTTCCAAAAGACTGACAGTTTTCTTGGTAATTAGCAGTATAGCATTTGTTGTTGATTTTCACTTGTTTTATTTCGGTTAGAAAAACAAATCAAATCTTTAGGTGAAGATTTTCCGTTGAGTTCATATTTTGTCAGCAACAATATATTCGATAATACCAAGATAAAGCATCAGTTGTTTTCTATTCTCCCAAACATAGACGAAACGACTTTACGTCTTTGATATTGACCTAATTTATTCTGTTAATAAACCGAAACTTATTACTACTCTACCGAAAAAACAAATATTAAATTAATAATCGATCCATCTCGTTTGCTTTTACCGATTCAATAAATCCATCCTTTTCGGTAATTCTGTCAAGAAGTTTTCCTTTACTTAAAAAAATCCGTTAGAAAGTTCTAACCTGATGACAAATTTGGGTTAAAACAATTCCAGATTCTTATTGATAATAAAATATCTTGAAAGTTTAATACTCATCTTTTGAGCTATTGATCTTAAAAAGTTTCATCAATTCAACCACTGCAATAGGAGTCAGTGAAAGCAGTAATACATATATCCAATGAATTTTGTCCATAGCAACAATGCCAAAAACATTCATTAGTGGTGGAATTAAAAGAATCAATACCATAAAAGCTGCAGAAAGAACAACAGCTCCTATCAAGGCTTTATTGGCAAATAAACTGATTTTGAAACAAGATATTTTATTAGAATGAAGATTTCGGACATGAATTAATTCAGCAAATCCGAGTACAGCAAAAGCCATAGTTTGTCCCAGTGGTTGACCGCCATCTTTGAATCCGATGAGGTAAGCAGCCAGTGAAATTAAACCGAGGGTTATTCCCTGATAAATTATACGCCAAACCATTCCTTTGGAAAAAAATCCTTTTTTAGGGTTTCGTGGTTTTCGTGTCATGATATCTTTTTCTGGTGGATCCATACTCAACGCCAAAGCAGGCAGACTATCTGTTACAAGATTTATCCACAAAATAAGTATTGGAGTCAGTGGATTGCCAAGATTCAGCAATGAAGCTATAAGTATCAATAAAACTTCCCCTACATTGGATGATAAAAGATATTGAATAGCTTTGAGAATATTATCGTAAATCCGGCGACCTTCTTCCACAGCATTAACAATGGTAGCAAAATTATCGTCAGTAAGGATAACATCTGATACATCTTTTGTTACCTCTGTGCCTACTATTCCCATTGCAACTCCTACATCAGCTTGCTTCAGTGCAGGAGCGTCGTTAACACCATCGCCAGTCATAGCAACAATATCTCCATACGATTGCCAAGCCTTTACAATACGAACTTTATGAGTAGGTGCTACTCGAGCATATACAGAATATCCTTTTACATGACGATATAATTCATCATCAGACATTTTTTCAAGATCAGAACCTGTAACAGCCTCATTGCCTTCCTGATAAATACCAATTTCTTTAGCAATAGCAAGAGCGGTTATTTTATGATCGCCTGTAATCATTACCGGCTGGATTCCAGCTACTTTACATTTTGCTACCGCGTCTTTTACTTCAGGACGTGGAGGATCAATCATTCCAAGCAATCCTACAAAAATAAGATTGTTCTCAATGGTTTCAATGGTCACCTTGTCGGGAAGTTTATCAATATCTTTGTAGGCTACTGCAAGAATACGTAAAGCCTTTTCTGCCATATTCTCATTCTGTTTTCTGATAATAGTAATATCTTCATCAGTAATTGGACGAACTTTATCTTGTGCCAAAATATGAGAGGTAACACTTAATACCTCATCTATTCCTCCTTTCACATTAACACGTAGTTTCCCATTTTCCATTTTATTAATAGTAGCCATACGTTTACGTTCCGAATCGAATGGAACTTCAGCGATGCGTGGAAATTTTTTCTCTTCTTCATTTTTATTTATTCCCAGATTCAAGGCTATATCCACAATTGCTGTTTCAGTTGGGTCGCCTGCATTTTCGTGAGTGCCGTCAGGAAGAATTCTTAGATGAGCATCGGTACAAAGCAATGCAGATTGTAACAGAATTTGTTGGGTGTTATTCCATTCTTCAGAAATATTTTGATTACGAAAATCAATTTCATTTTCTATGGTCCAACTTTTTACCACTGTCATTTTATTCTGAGTAAGAGTGCCTGTTTTATCGGAACAAATCACCGTGACGCTACCCAATGACTCTACCGAAGGTAGCCTACGTACAATAGCATTAAGTTTTACCATTCGTTGTACCCCAATAGAAAGCACCAAAGTAGAAACAATCTGAAGTCCTTCGGGAATAGCAGCAACGGCAAGGCTAACAGCCATCATAAACATATCCAGCCAATCATTCCCATAAAGCAAACCTACAATAAAAATAACAGCACAAATAATAATTGCAACATAACCTAAAATTTTGCCAAGCTGTTCCAACCTTTTCCCCATAGGTGTTTCAGTTTCTTCGGTATGTTGAAGCATATGGGCAATATTCCCTACTTCAGTTTTCATACCAGTAGCTACTACAACACCTTTTCCCCGTCCAAAAGTTACTACACAGGTAGAAAATGCCATATTTTTTCGATCACCTAAAGGAACATCTTCTGTATTCAAAGTTTCGGTATTTTTCTCTACAGGCACCGATTCTCCTGTCAATGAAGATTCCTGAATTTTAAGATTGACTGCTTCTATCAGTCGCATATCAGCAGGAATAATATCACCTGTATCCAGTATTACAATATCGCCAGGAACTATTTCAATGGTAGAAATTTCAATAATTTCCCCATCACGTAAGACCTTAGAATGTGGAGCACTCATTTTTTTAAGAGCTTCTAAAGAAGATTGAGCTTTTTTCTCTTCTACTGTTCCAATAATGGCATTAACAATAAGGATAGCAAGTATAACAATGGTATCAATTAATCCCTCTCCATTCCGTAACCCAATCACACCTGAAATAATAGCAGCCACAAAAAGAATCATCACCATTGATCCTTTGAATTGACTTATAAATATTTGCCAGGTAGTTTTTTGTTTTATGGTTTCTAATTGGTTGGGACCATATTGTTGGAAACGTTTTTTTGCTTCTTCAGTAGATAAACCCTTTTCAGCGGTTACATCAAATTGCTGAAGTACTTCGTCTATGTTTTGATTATAAAAATGATTCATTGAAGTATTATATAACTGTTTAAAAACAAATAAAAGATGAGTTTAACTCATAAAAATGCTACAAAATTATATAAAAATAGTTTTTAAACAGTTCCTGGGTCAACACCAGGGAGAAAAAATTGCTTGATAAAACGGGAATTTATCTTGCTAATCTTTTGAAAGAATGGAATTAATTTACAAAATATTTTTTTTATCATTCCATCTAATTTATTGAAGCTAAAAACGGAAAAACGTAGATTTAAGTAATGAATACAACTTTAAGAGAAAATAAGAAATAAAAAATATTTTTCAAGACAAAAGAGAAAAAGTATTTTTCCCCTTGTACTGATGAAATAAATGTTATATTTTGGTCTCTTCCTCTAATGAAATTACAAAGAAAAAATACTTAATTGTGGTTGCAAAGATACACAATTTGTGTAATATAATAACGGTGATGCAAGCAAAAAGATATAGCTTTAGTGGTAAAGAAAAAATGAATCTCTTGGATGCCGAGATTTGATACCAACTTGCTTTCAAATTTATCTTATATTTTTTAACAAACATACAAAAGAATAAAAATATAAGAATAGTTAATCGGAATTGCTATTTTCTTGTTTTTCAAGCACGCTAAGTTAAAACTATGCACTTTATCTATAAGAATTTAGTTTATAGAAAACTTTTTTAAATTTGCTATAAAAAATGAAATAAAGAATTGACAAGGATATAGAGATTTTTACAAGGAGTAGTTAGCAAAGATCATATCCATTTATTACCTCCCAATTAAGTGTAATTTAAATAGTCAAGTGATTAAAAGGAAGAAGTTGCCGAATGGTGTTGCAAAAATATCCTAAGCTACAACATCGTTATTGGTGGTACATTTTTGGGTGGATACATAGACTATAGTTGTTGGAGTACAGGCAATGTAACAGAGGAGATGATAAATTCTTAAATAGAGCATCCCAAGAATCAACCCAATTCAGATAAGAATTTCATTCTTGAATAATTTCAATAAACTTTAGTTTAACATTTTAATTAACTCATAGTCAAAACTCAGCCGTATTCATTCGCAATCCAACTTATCGATTCTCAATTCATTGAATTTGAGTTTTGTTTATTTTTGTGTAGATTTATTAAAAATAATTTGTTGTTCCATCTATCACCATTTAGTTAGTAATAAAATAACTATTTTTTTATACCTTTGTCAATAAATTAAATACCAAAAAAATGGAAGAAAAACGAATTAAAAAAGCCTTAATATCAGTCTATCACAAAGACCATTTAGAAGATATCATCCGAAAATTACATGCGGAAGAAGTTGCTCTCATTTCTACAGGAGGCACAAAAACGTTTATTGAATCTTTAGATGTACCCTGTCAGTCAGTGGAAGAACTAACTGGTTATCCTTCCATTTTGGGAGGAAGAGTAAAAACTCTTCATCCAAAGATATTTGGTGGAATACTTGCCAGAAGGGATATCGAAGAAGATCAAGAACAATTAAAACAATATGAAATTCCTGAAATTGATTTGGTTATAGTTGATTTATATCCTTTTGAGGCTACAGTAAATGCTGGAGCAGATGAACCTACTGTCATTGAAAAAATTGACATAGGAGGTATTTCTCTCATTCGTGCAGCAGCAAAAAATTTTACTGATGTGGTAATAGTAGCCTCCCAAGCTCAATATGAACCTTTTATGGAAATTCTCACAACCAAAGGAGCTCAAACTACCCTTGAAGAACGTCGCTGGTTTGCCAAAGAAGCTTTTGCCACCTCTTCCCAATACGAAATCGCAATTTTCAATTATTTTGATCGTCTCTATCAAAGTGCTTTCCGATACGGTGAAAATCACGCCAAAATACTCAGATATGGTGAAAATCCTCATCAACAAGGAATTTTCTATGGAAAATTCGATGAAATGTTTGAACAATTGCAAGGGAAAGAAATTTCTTATAACAATCTCTTGGACATTGATGCAGCCGTAAATTTGATTAATGATTTTGACGACATTACTTTTGCCATTTTAAAGCATAACAATGCGTGCGGAATTGCTATTCGTCCTCAATTAAAAGACGCATGGCAAGCAGCATTAGCAGGAGATCCTGTCTCAGCTTTTGGAGGAATATTAATTACAAATGCCATTATTGATAAAGAAACTGCTCTTGAAATTAATAAGATTTTTTTTGAAGTGTTGATTGCCCCTGATTATGATTTAGAAGCCATCGAAATTTTGAGCCAGAAAAAAAATCGAATCATTCTAATTATGAAAAATACGAAATTAAAACCCAAACAATTTCGTTCCATACTCAATGGCGTGCTTACTCAAGACAGAGATACTCATATAGAAACTATAAACGATTTAAAAATAGTAACTGAGAAATCACCTACTGCCGAAGAAATTGAAGATTTACTTTTTGCAAACAAAGTTGTAAAACATTCAAAATCAAATGCTATTGTATTAGCAAAAAATAAGCAACTGTTAGGAAGCGGCGTTGGACAAACTTCAAGAGTCGATGCACTGAAACAAGCTATTGACAAAGCTAAATCATTTAATTTTGATCTGAAAGGAGCTGTAATGGCTTCGGATGCTTATTTTCCTTTCCCTGACTGCGTACAACTTGCTTATGAAGCAGGAATTACAGCCATCATTCAACCTGGAGGTTCTATCAGAGATAAAGATTCAATAGATTTATGCAATCAGAATAGAATCTCAATGGTATTTACTGGCTATCGACATTTTAAACATTAATTTTTTTTAAAATACAATATATCATTAACATACAAATATCATTTATAAAAAATGGGACTTTTTTCATTCACACAAGAAATAGCAATCGATTTAGGTACTGCAAACAGTGTTATTACGTATAATGACCAGATAGTTGTTGATGAGCCGTCGGTTGTTGCTCTGGATAAGCGTACAGACCGATTAATAGCAGTAGGTGAACGTGCCCACCAGATGCAGGGAAAAGAAAATGAAGCTATTCGTACTATCAGACCATTACGTGATGGTGTAATTGCTGATTTTTATGCAGCAGAAATGATGATAAGAGGACTTATCAAAATGATTCCAACTAAAAATCATTTCTTTTCACCTTCTTTGCGAATGGTAGTAGGCATTCCCTCAGGAAGTACTGAAGTGGAAATTCGTGCTGTACGGGATTCATCTGAACATGCTGGAGGCAGGGAAGTTTATATGATTTATGAACCAATGGCGGCTGCTTTGGGAATTGGCATTGATGTGGAAGCACCTAATGGTTGCATGATTGTAGATATTGGTGGTGGTACTACAGAAATTGCAGTTATTTCGTTGGGTGGCATTGTGTTGAATAAATCTATTCGTATCGCTGGTGATGATCTTACAATGGATATTATTGAATATATGGGACGAATGCATAATATTAAAATTGGTGAACGTACGGCTGAGTTAATCAAAATAAATGTTGGTGCAGCATTAACCGATTTAGAAGACGGTCCAGAAGATTATATTGTTCGTGGACCCAATCGAATGACTGCCTTGCCTATTGAAGTTCCGGTTTCTTATCAAGAAATAGCTCATTGCCTTGAAAAAACAATTTCTAAAATTGAAGCAGCAGTGTTAAGTGCTCTCGAAGAAACCCCTCCCGAACTTTATTCAGATATTGTAAAACAAGGAATTTATTTATGTGGAGGTGGAGCATTACTTCGGGGTATGGATAAACGTCTAACAGAAAAAATTAATATACCTTTTCAAATTGCTGATGATCCTTTACATGCGGTGGCTCGAGGAACAGGTGTTGCCTTAAAAAATATCGATAAATTTTCTTTTTTACTTCGATAAATTAAAAAATTAACAAAACAAGTTAATATTGACAACTGTTTTTTTGTTTGGCTAATTTTTTTGTAAGTAAAAACAACCCCTGCTGAATTATATTTGTTATGAAAAACCTCATAAATTTTTTGATACATCATAGTGGTTTATTATTATTCATAATACTTGAAATTATTTCTTTTATTATGATGATTAATTCACAAGAATATCAAAAAAGTATTTTTCTTTCTTCGAGTAATGCAGTAGTTGCTACTCTTTACAATTGGACCAACTCAGTAGGAGAATTTTTTAAATTACGAAATGCAAACAATCAACTATCGTCAGAAAATACTGACCTTAAAAATCAAATTATTGATTTACAGAATAAATTAAATGCCTTTAAACCTTCCTTAACAGACTCTTTAAATTTTGAATTATCACCTGAAAATGAATATCGATTCATCTCTGCTAAGGTAATCAATAACAGCACAGATAAATTCCAGAATTATCTTACTCTTAATAAGGGATCAAAAGATGGAATTAAACCCGATATGGGTGTTGTTAGCAGCGAAGGAGTAGTCGGAATCATTAAGTCGGTATCTCCTCATTTTTCTGTAGTTATTCCAATTTTAAATCCAAAAATTCAAATCAGTTGCAAATTTAAACGAACTGATTATACTGGTTCTCTGGTTTGGAATGGAGAGGATTATCGTTATGCCAATTTAGTGGATATAGCAAGACATGTAGATATTAGATTGGGAGATACAATTGTAACCAGTGGTTTTACGAGAACTTTTCCTGAAGGCATTCCTGTTGGAATTGTAGAAGATTATAATATTAAGGAGAGCGATGCTTATTATAACATTAAAGTAAAACTTGCTGTTAATTTTCGAACCCTTACTTATGTAAATGTCATTAACTACTTAAATTATCAAGAACAAAAGCAACTGGAAGAAAAAACTTATGAATAAATGACGTTAGCTCTTCAAAATATTATTCGTTTTGTTTTATTGGTATTGGTTCAGGTATTGATTTTAAACAATATTCAGTTTTTAGGATACATAAATCCTTATATTTATATTCTTTTTATTTTTTCTCTGCCTTATCGTACTCCTCAATGGTTAATTCTTTCTTTTGCTTTTATTTTGGGATTAACAATTGATATTTTTTCAAATACTTTGGGGATGCACTCTTTTGCAACGGTTTTAATGGCTTTTACCAGAAATGGTGTTATTCAACTGTTTACTTCCTTTGAAAAAGAAGAAAATCCTATTCCATCCTTCAGAACTTTTGGAATCAATGCTTACTTAAAGTTCGTTATTGTAATGGTATTGATTCATCACACTGCTTTGTTTTTGTTAGAAGCATTTTCCTTCTCGAATTTTTTCTTTATCTTTAAAAAAATTCTCCTTAGCTCAATAATGAGTATTGTATTAATCTTAGGCATTCAATCGTTTAAGAAAAAATAGAAATGGTAAACGATCCTTTTCAAAACAGAAGGTATATAATTTCCATTATTATATCAGTATTCATTGGTATATTTATTATCCGTTTGTTTTCTTTGCAGGTAATCGAAACAAAATATAAAAAAGGAGCAGAAAGCAACGCTTTTTTAAATAAAACCTTGTATCCACCACGAGGACTGATTTATGATCGGAACCATAATTTGCTGGTATATAATAAACCTGCTTATGATTTAATGCTTATTGTACGAGAAATTCATGATTTAGATACTACTGCCTTTTGTGAAGCTATAGGAATTAATAAACAATTCTTCATTCAGCGAATGGCAGAAATAAAAGATAGAAAGAAAAATCGAGGTTATTCTTCCTATACTCCTCAGGTATTTATGACACAACTGGACATAAAAGACATAGCCAATATCCAGCAACAATTGTATAAATTTCCTGGTTTTTACATTCAAAACAGAACATTAAGAGATTACAGGTATCCTAATGCCGCTCACGTTTTGGGCAGTATTGGTGAAGTTTCACAAGCTATGATTGACAAAGATGATTACTATAAAAGAGGGGATTATGCTGGAAGAGACGGGCTTGAATATACCTATGAAAAAGAATTAAGAGGTGAAAAAGGGGTAGAAATTCTTCTACGTGATGCGAAGGGAAGAATAAAAGGAAAATATGAAAATGGGAAACATGATATTCCACCAAAGGCAGGTAAAAACTTGATAACTACACTCGATATTCAATTACAAATCATAGGTGAACAGTTATTAGCAGGGAAAGTAGGAGGAATTGTTGCCATTGAACCATCGACAGGCGAAATTCTTGCTATGGTTTCCAGTCCAACTTTTGACCCTTCTTCTTTAGTAGGACGACAAAGAACTCAGAATTATGCAAAATTAGTCAATGATCCTACTAAACCACTTTTAAACAGAGCTACCCAGGCACAATATTCACCAGGTTCAACTTTTAAAACTATTCAAGCACTGGTTTGTCAACAAATGGGTGGAATTGACACCAATACTTTATTTCCTTGTAACGGACCAGCCACCTCCCCTATTAAATGTACCCATTTTCATGGTTCACCAGTAAACTTATTAAAAGGTATTGAACAAAGTTGTAATCCTTATTTCTGGGGAGCTTTTCACACAACGCTTGAATTAGGAGGTTATGGAGAAAAAAATGTCAATTTCAAAAAAAATTATAATACTTGGCGAAAACATGTTTTGAGTTTCGGATTTAGTCAAAAATTTACCGATAGTGATATTTATCAGCAATCATCAGGAAATATTCCTACTGAAAAATATTATAACCATTATTTTGGTGAAACAGGGTGGAGAGCAATTACTATCCGTTCATTAGCCATTGGACAAGGTGAAATACTGGTCACACCATTGCAACTGGCAAATGCGATGGCAATAATAGCTAATAAAGGTCATTATATAACGCCTCATCTTAACAAATCAGACAGTATGTTAGTAAGGACCCATTTTACAACAGTAGATAAAAAATATTTTAATGTGGTAGATGAAGGAATGTGGAGAGTTTGTGAATATGGAACAGCCCGACATTATAAAATCCCGAATATGGCAATGTGTGGCAAAACCGGAACAGTACAAAATCCTTTTGGGAAAGATCATTCTATTTTTGTAGGTTATGCTCCGCGAGAAAATCCAAAAATCGCTATTGCTGTGGTTGTTGAAAATGCAGGATTTGGAGCTACATGGGCATCCCCGATTGCAAATTTAATGATTGAACAATATTTGTTTGGGAAAATAAATAGAGTGGATTTATTCAACAGAATTTCAAATTCATACTTTATATCTTCTTATGGTCAGGAGTAGTATTAAATATGCTTTGGATTGGCAAACAATAGCCTATTATCTAATATTAGTTATAATGGGTTGGCTGAGCATCTATGCTGCCAGCTTTGACTTTGACCATCCAGGCATTCTCGATTTTAGCCAACGCTCAGGAAAACAATTTATCTGGATTATCTCTGCTTTTGGTCTGGCTGGAATTATTTTGCTTATTGATTCGAGAATATATAATTATTTTAGCTACCTAATTTATGGACTTACTTTATTATTATTAGTTGTAACAATTTTTATTGCTCCTAATATCAAAGGTTCCCGTTCTTGGATAGTTTTAGGTCCTATTAATTTCCAACCTGCTGAATTAGCTAAAATGGCTACATCGCTGGCACTAGCCAAATTTATGAGTGCTTATAACTATAAAATCAAAACATGGAAAGATTTAATACCTCTTTTATTTATTATTGGAATTCCATTGGTGCTTATTTTATTACAAAAAGAAACTGGTTCTGCCTTAGTTTTTCTTTCTTTTTTTCTTGTTTTTTATCGTGAAGGAATGAAAGGAATTGTCTTGTTGCTTGGAATTTTTGCTATTGTTTTATTTATTTTAGTCATTCGCTTTAGCATAGTGCCTATTCAAGGAGATAAAGGTACGCTGGGAATTATTTTAGCAATGGGATTGATTTTGTTGGTTCAGTTTGTTTATTCTTTTTTCATTAAAAAAAATAAAAAAGAAGCTTTATTTTTCTTGGCAGGCATTGTAACGGTTTCTTTTATATCTTATTTGTTTAATTTATGGATAGATGTAAACTACAATGCTGTCGCATTTTTTACGGTAATTGCTTCCTGTATTTATTGGTCTATCATTGAAATAATTCATAGACATAAACAATATTTTTTTTTAGCAATTGTTTCACTTTGTGCTGCTTTATTTAGTGCTTCTTCCGATTATTTATTTGAAAATGTATTGGAACCGCATCAAAAAGTTCGCATCAAGGTTTTGTTGAATATGGAAAGTGATCCACTTGGAGCTGGATATAATATTAATCAAGCAAAAATTGCTATTGGCTCAGGAGGTTTTACAGGAAAAGGTTTTTTAAACGGGACACAAACCAAATTGCAATATGTTCCTGAACAAGATACCGACTTTATTTTCTGTACCGTTGGAGAAGAAGGAGGTTTCCTTGGTTCTGTTTTTGTATTAATTATTTACTGGCTTTTTTTAATGCGATTAATTACCATTGCTGAACGTCAACGTGAAATATTCAATCGTATTTATGGTTATTGTGTGGTCAGTATTTTCTTTTTTCATTTAATAGTCAATATTGGAATGGTATTAGGAATAATGCCTATTATAGGAATACCTTTGCCTTTTTTTAGTTATGGTGGATCCTCCTTATGGGGGTTTACTATTTTGCTTTTTATTTTGCTCCGATTAGATGCTTCAAGGATAGAACATCTACGTTAATCTTCTTTTTCACAAAATTTCTGAACCATTTCTGACTTTAAAAGTTTATTTTTATAAAGGGAAAAATTTAGTCGTCGATAAAATCAAAACTTCAACTCATTTATAAAATTTAAAAATCGGTTGCACAAATTTTTTATGGTAAGAAAATGTGTATAATTCAAGAAGAACATTATTAAAAGAAAAACTTTCGCCAAAGCGGATGAGAAATTTTTGAAATGGATCAATCAGCAAAATAAGGTAATAAGGTTTATAAAAGAGATGAAATTTCAATGTTATTAAGGTTAAAAATTGATAAGGTTTTAAAGCCAAAAAAATCCTTCTGCTGCTGTTCAAATGAATCATATGGCAAATTGGATTTTTTGAAATTTATTGATATAAAATTCTTAGTCAGTTTTTATCATACTGCTTGTACAAAAAAAGAAAAAGCAGTAATTTTGTAAAAATTTGGACATAATTAAAAATGTGCAAAAGTGATCATTAAAATTCAGCAAAAGGAATTATATACTCTGAGCTCCTTAACAAAATTAGTTAATCATTTATTTTATGCAAGAATATAAACCTATTCACTTAGTTTTAGAAGATGGAACTGTTTTTAAAGGTAAATCTTTCGGTTATGAAAAGCAAGTAGCAGGAGAAGTAGTTTTTAATACCTCCATGGTAGGTTATCCTGAAAATTTAACAGATCCTTCTTATAGTGGTCAATTATTAGTACTTACTTATCCTCTTATTGGTAATTATGGAGTTCCTCAAAATTGTTTAGACAATGGAATATCAACTTTTTATGAATCGGAAAGAATACAAGCAGCAGGCTTAATTGTTTCCGATTTTTCGTTTCAATATAGCCATTGGAATGCTGCAAAAAGTTTGAGTAGTTGGTTGAAAGAAAATCAAATTCCAGCCGCTTTTGACATAGACACACGTGAATTAACCAAGTTGGTTCGTGAAAAAGGGACTATGAAAGGAAAATTAGTTTTTCCTGATGGAGAAGATATAAATTTTATTGATCCTGATAAAGAAAATCAAGTAGCAAAAGTAAGTTGTAAAGAAGTAATAACTTATGGTAATGGAAAACATCGGATTGTGTTGGTAGATTGTGGAGTGAAACATAATATTTTACGTTGTTTGCTTAAACGTGATACGACCATTATTCGCGTTCCATGGGATTATGATTTTAATCAGTTAGAATTTGATGCGTTGTTTATTTCAAACGGGCCGGGCGATCCATTACATTGTTCTTCTACTATTGAACATATACGTGTTGCTATGGGGAACAACAAGCCTATTTTTGGGATTTGTATGGGGAATCAACTATTGGCTATAGCAGGCGGAGCTCAACGATACAAATTAAAATATGGTCACCGCAGTAGTAATCAACCAGTTCAACTGGTAGGCACACAACATGCTTTTATTACTTCTCAAAATCACGGTTTTGCTATTAACAATCAAACATTTGATAAAAATTGGGAACCATTATTTCTCAATATAAATGATGGTACTAATGAAGGTATTTATCATACTACCAAACCTTGGTTTTCTGTGCAATTTCATCCTGAAGCTTCGGCAGGTCCAACTGATACGGAATTTTTATTTGATGTTTTTATTAAAACATTGACACAAAAAGGGGGGAATATTTACGAATTAATTGAAGAAGAATTAAGTTTACTACAAGTTAAGAAACACTCTTATAATGGTCCTGAAAAAGGTGAAATAAAGAAAGTACTGGTGTTAGGTTCTGGAGCGTTGAAAATTGGTGAAGCAGGAGAATTTGATTATTCCGGTTCACAAGCCTTAAAAGCTTTAAAAGAAGAAAATATTCGAACTGTATTAATTAATCCCAATATTGCCACTGTACAAACTTCAGAAGGTATTGCGGATAAAGTATATTTTTTGCCTATCACACCTTATTTTGTAGAACGTGTAATTGAAAAAGAACGACCTGATGGTATTTTTCTGTCTTTTGGTGGACAAACAGCATTAAATTGTGGAGTAGCCCTTTATCAAAATAATATTTTTGAAAAATATAATGTACAGGTATTAGGAACACCAGTTCAAGCTATTATTGATACGGAAGACAGAGAAATTTTCAATCAGCGTTTATCTGAAATAAATGTAAAATATATTCAAAGTCAAGCAGTTACTCATTTGAATGAAGCTTACGAAGCCGCACATAAAGTGGGTTATCCTATTATTGTGCGAGCCGCTTATGCTTTGGGGGGATTAGGAAGTGGTTTTTGTAATAATGATGAGGAACTGAAATCTGTTGTCGAGAAAGCTTTTTCTTATTCGCCACAGGTTTTAATTGAAAAATCCTTAAAAGGCTGGAAAGAAATTGAATATGAAGTAGTTCGTGATAGATATGATAATTGTATCACAGTCTGCAGCATGGAAAATTTCGATCCACTGGGTATTCATACAGGCGAAAGCGTAGTAGTTGCTCCTTCACAGACGTTGACTAGCAGTGAATATTATAAATTACGTGAATTGTCTATCAAAATTATTCGTCACATTGGTATCATTGGCGAATGTAACATACAATATGCGCTTGATCCAAATTCTGAAGATTATCGTGTCATTGAAGTAAATGCTCGATTGAGTCGTTCTTCTGCATTAGCTTCAAAAGCAACGGGTTATCCGCTGGCTTTTATTGCTACGAAATTAGGTTTGGGATATGGTTTGGCAGAATTAAAAAATTCTATCACCAAAGTCACTTCTGCTTTTTTTGAACCAGCGGTGGATTATGTTGTCTGCAAAATTCCACGTTGGGATTTGAATAAGTTCAATGGTGTTTCTCATTTGCTGGGAAGCAGTATGAAGTCGGTGGGGGAAGTTATGTCGATCGGGCGTTCATTTGAAGAAATATTTCAAAAAGGATTGCGAATGATAGGACTGGGCATGCACGGATTTGTTGCTAATAGAGATTATTTTGTAGATGATATTGATGATGCTCTTTCTCAACCGACCGACAAACGTATATTTTATCTTGCACAAGCTTTACACGAGGGTTATTCTATTGATCGATTGTATGAGTTAACAAAAATAGACCGATGGTTTCTTTACAAATTAAAACATATTATTGATTTGGAAAAGGAATTAATGGGTTATAATTCTTTATCATCTTTGCCTGATGAGTTATTGTATGAAGCTAAAAAAGCTGGTTTTTCTGATTTTCAGATTACACGGCTTGTTCTTAAATGCAGTAGCGATGAAATGGATGATATGATAAAAGTGACGCGTGAATATCGGAAAAGTCGAAATATTTTACCTGTTGTCAAACAAATTGATACGCTGGCGGCTGAATATCCTGCACAAACTAACTATTTGTATTTAACATATAATGGAACTACTCATGATATTCAGTATGAAAATGACCAGCTTTCAGTTATAGTTCTTGGTTCAGGAGCTTACCGAATCGGTTCTTCTGTGGAATTTGATTGGTGTAGTGTAAATGCTCTGATGACTATCAGAAAAGAAGGTTATCGCTCTGTGATGATCAACTATAATCCAGAAACTGTTTCAACTGATTATGATATGTGCGATCGATTGTATTTTGATGAATTGACTTTTGAACGGGTAATGGATATTATTGAGCTGGAAAATCCAAAAGGTATAATTGTTTCAACCGGCGGACAAATACCTAATAATCTGGCTTTGAAATTGGCTGAGGCAAATGTAAAAATATTAGGTACGCAAGCTGAATTTATAGATATGGCTGAAGATCGTCATAAATTTTCTGCCATGCTCGATCAATTAGGAATTGATCAGCCACGATGGAAAGAATTGACTACTTTCAAAGATGTTGAAGAATTTGTGAATCGAATTGGATATCCCGTATTGGTTCGTCCTTCTTATGTATTATCGGGCGCTGCTATGAATGTTTGTTATGATGATTCGCAACTGGAAAATTTCCTAAAAGTTGCAACGGAAGTTTCTAAAAAGCATCCAGTAGTGGTTTCAGAATTTCTGGAACGTTGTAAAGAAATAGAAATTGACGCAGTTGCCGATAAGGGTGAAATTATTGTTTACGCTATTTCAGAACACATAGAATTTGCTGGCGTACATTCAGGTGATGCTACTACTCAATTTCCACCACAAAAAATTTATGTAGAAACCATTCGTAGGATCAAAAATATCGCTCGACAAATTGCTCATTCCTTGCAAATTTCAGGACCATTTAACATACAATTTCTGGCGCGAGATAATTATATAAAAGTAATTGAATGTAATTTGCGTTCTTCACGCAGTTTTCCTTTTGTTTCAAAAGTGTTGAAAATAAATTTCATTGATTTAGCAACCAGAATTATGTTGGGACTTCCTGTGGAAAAACCTGAAAAATCAGCTTTCGATTTAGATTATGTGGGCATTAAAGCTTCTCAATTTTCATTTGCACGTTTGCAGCAAGCTGACCCCATTTTAGGAGTAGATATGGCTTCAACGGGAGAAGTTGGCTGCTTAGGTGATGATTTTTCAGAAGCAGTTTTAAAAGCTTTGTTATCAGTTGGTTTTAAAATTCCGGAGAAAAATATTCTGATTTCTTCAGGTGAACCAAAATCAAAAGTGGATTTGCTTGATGCTTGCAGGTTACTGTACAAAAAAGGTTATCAGATTTATGCTACAAGAGGAAGCCATCAATTTTTAGCTGAAAATGGCATTGAAAGTAAAGTAGTCCTATGGCCTGATGAAGAGGGCGAATATAATGTCAAGGATATGATTGCACAAAGGAAATTCGATTTGGTAATTAATATTCCAAAGAATGTAACTCAACGTGAATTGGCAAATGATTATGTCATACGTCGCAGTGCTATTGATTATAATATTCCTTTATTAACAAATGCACGACTTGCCAGTGCTTTTATTTTTGCTTTTTGTAATTTGAAATTGGAAGATATTAAAATAAAAAGCTGGGATGAATATTAATTTTTGAAAAATAATTTCCACCAATACCAATCAATGAATTATTGTTTTTGAGGAAATCTGGATAAACAAAAAAATAGATTTCGTTTAAAATAAAAAAATGGTTATTTTTGTATTCTTTTCAAATAATCGGGATGTAGCTCAGTCCGGTTTAGAGTACGCGTCTGGGGGGCGTGTGGTCGCTGGTTCGAATCCAGTCATCCCGACATAATCATAAAAGGCTGCTAAACAACAATTTAGCAACCTCTCCTTGCACCTTGAAATTATCTTATACAAAACCGCTATCAAAGCACCTCCTTAATCCAGTGATATAAACAGACTGATTTTACTGTTTTCTTTGTGGTATTTCCCTAAAATAGGACCAGCGGTTAAGTTTATATAGAATTTAATAATCATATAGATTCTAATTTGTAAATCCACAAACCTTTTTAAAAAAGAATAAAACCATTCGAAATATTACGATATTTCCTATTTTTTACTGATTTTTATTGATAATAGATCTGCTGGATTAGTTTTTAGAAACGATTTTGACTGGTTTTTTAATAACAAATTTTTCTTCCCACAATACCCACATACCAAATATAATGACATAAAACAGATATTTTAATACATATTCGTGTAAAAAAGTAAACCACGAAGGATGGTTTTGAACCACTGCAACGATTAAACTGATTCTAAAAATATTATAAAGATATACGATAACAAGTCCAGCAGGGATGTACCAGAGTTTTTTTAACCACGGACCTCGATAAAAGGCGATGATGCAGAAAAAAATGTAAGCTTGTTTTATTCCTGTACATGCCCAGATGATTTTGATACCAAATCCATCGTTACTTAGTTTCATCACATAGTTTGGATAGAGTTGAATGTCGATTCCCAAAAAATTAAGAACAGCCTTAGTTGCATGAGCTATGTGGTTAACCATAAAATTGAAAAAGGGAGTAAGGTCTATGCCTAAAAAAGAGACAAATTGGTCAGTTTCATCACCTTTTACTAAAAATTTCCATGCAAAATGGCAAACAAGTAAAATTACTATGAAATAAATAACGCCATTATAAGGAGTTAATTTATTCTTAATATACGAAAAAATTTTTTTCATTGAAAATCAGAAAGTATCGGAAACTCGTGCAAATGGAACTTCATCGAATGAACAAAAATCCTTGCCTAAATATTTGAAATAGCCCGTTGTAGCAATCATTGCAGCATTATCGGTAGTAAAAGCAAAAGGAGGAATATAAACTTTCCAGCCATATTTTTCTGCATAATCGTAAAATGTTTGTCGCAAACCCGAGTTAGCTGATACACCGCCTGAAACTGCTATTTCTGAAATATCTAAATCTTGTGCAGCTTTCTTTAGTTTTGACATAAGCACTTCAATAATAGCGTTTTGCAATGAAGCACACAAATCGTTAAGATTTTCTTGAATAAACTGAGGATTTTCCTTCATTTTATCTTTTACCAAATACAAAAAAGAAGTTTTTAATCCACTAAAACTATAATTATAACCTTTAATATGAGGCTTATTAAACTTAAAAGCACGTGGATTCCCTTCTTTGGCAAGTTGATCGATATAAGGACCGCCAGGATAAGGTAATCCCAATATTTTTGCACATTTGTCAAAAGCTTCTCCCGCTGCATCGTCAATTGTTTGTCCTATAATTTCCATTTTGTTGTAAGCTTTTACAAGAACAATCTGCGAATTGCCACCCGACACAAGCAAACATAAAAAGGGGAAAGGAGGTTGTGGTGTATTATCATTTTCACTTTGTTTGATAAAATGTGCCAACACGTGTGCTTGTAAATGGTTAACATCAATGATAGGAATATCAAGAGCCAGCGCAAGCCCTTTGGCAAATGAAGTGCCCACCAGAAGTGACCCTAACAGACCAGGTCCACGCGTAAAAGCAATGGCACTCAGTTCTTTTTTATCAATATTGGCTTGTTTTAATGCTTCGTGTACAACAGGAATAATGTTTTGTTGATGAGCCCTAGAAGCAAGTTCTGGAACCACACCACCAAAACTGGCATGTACTTTTTGATTAGCAATTACGTTCGACAGCAATATACCATCGCGTACAACAGCGGCTGAAGTATCATCGCACGAAGATTCAATGCCTAATATAGTGATATGATTCATTTCTCTAACAATTTTTTACAAAAAAAGCAATCTAATATAAAAACTGCAAAAGCAATTAAATATTTGGAAAAGCTACTATTTTGCCAGCTTAGATTACTGGAAATAGGAAATAATTTTTTTACTTTTGTAAATAAAATTTCAAAGGTATAAAAAAAACAATAAAAATAATAAGTTATACCATTGCTGGCATCCTTATTTTTTTAGCATTGGTATTCATCTTGTTGCAAAATAGCAAGGTGCAAAATTCTATTACCCAAACGCTTGTTAAAGAATTATCTCAAAAATTAAATACGAAAGTTTCAGTTGGTGAAGTTCATATAAAATTGCTTAATCGTCTTGTTATCAATGATTTTTATATTGAAGATCAGCAAAAAGATACTCTTTTGTATGTTGATAAAGTCAATGCTCATTTTAATTTATGGAAATTATTTAATAAAAAAATTACTATTCATTCTGCTGAATTTCAACAATTATTTGGCAATATCATTTTGAATTATGAGGGGAAGCCCAATTTTGATTTTATTATTCAAGCTTTTAAAAAGCCAAAAACTACTCAGCCCCAAAAATTTGAATTTAATATACAGCGTTTTGAACTAATAAATTCTTCCTTTCGTTATACCAGCCAAAAAAATTATCAACCTTTGCCAAAAGATAAGTTTAATATTCATCAGTTTCAGTTTGACCATATCAATGGTGAAGTTGCAGTAAATGTTGCAGGTAAAGATAATGTCAATGGTTCGATAAAGAAATTCAGTGGTATTGAAAAGTCTGGCTTTCAATTAAAAAACATATCTTCAAATTTTCATTATACCAACCAATCATTGCAATTTCCTTTTCTTGACATTGAGCTTCCAAATTCTATGATTCATCTGGACAGCTTGCAGTTTGATTATCCAAAAACAGAGGATTTGAAAAATTTTAACGATAAAGTTCGTTTGAAAATTCCGCTTCATTCTTCGTATGTGAGCCCTTCTGATTTTTCTGCTTTTGTACCTTCTTTTAAAAATATCAATGGAAAGTTTTTTATCAATGTAGAAACAAGTGGGAAACTTTCCAGTATGCATTTTAAAAATATTCAGATTAAATATGGAGATTCGTTTTCGTTTACAGCCAATGTTGATTTAAATGGACTTCCAGATTTTAATGAAACTTTTATTTATGCTGATATTAATGATTTACATTTTAAAAGAGCTGATTTACAAGATTTTATTGCTGATTTAACGGAACGCCCCGTTATTTTACCGTCTGCTTTTAATCAGATTGGCACCATTCGTTATAAAGGAAATATTTCTGGATTTTTTAATAATCTGGTTGCTTACGGAAAATTAAAGTCGGATGTCGGAGAAATTTCAACAGATGTTTTGTTTCGATTTGGTCAAAGTTTCAAAGAATTTTCCTATAATGGTACCCTCAAAACTCCCGGGTTGAAATTAGATAAAATTTTAAACAATCCACAATTTGGTAATTTAATTTTTAATATTAATACTCAAGGAACTAAAAAAGAAAACAATGATTTTCAAGGAATTATTGAGGCTTCTGTCCCAGAATTTCAATGGAAGAGCTATTCTTATAACAATATGATTTTCAATGGAAATTACAGTAATTCAGGTTTTAATGGCACTTTTGAAATGGTTGATGATAATATTGCAGCTTATTTTAATGGTATAATAGATTTAACTCAGCAATCCCCTACTTTTGATTTTCATTTTAAACTCTCCCATGCAGATCTAAATGCCTTAAATCTGGTAAAAAAATATCCTCTTGCTTTATTATCTTTCGATAGCAAAATCAATATGGTAGGCAATCCTGTGGATCAACTTAATGGTACTATCGAAGTCGATAATATTCAATTCACCAATCAGCATAAAACTTTGAATGTCCAAAAAATTCAATTAACTTCTCGTCAAGAACCAGATTTTACAAGTCTTATCATTTCTTCTGATTTTGTGAATGGTTATATGAATGGAAGATATAATTACAACACACTTCCTCGAACTTTTAAGAAATTGATACAGTATTATTTACCTTCTTTATCTTTTGATTATAATTCTTCTGCCTCCCAGAAGCCCAATTATTTCAATGTAGATTTACAAATTTCAAATATCAAAGAGCTCACGGAGGTTTTACAAATTCCTTATACCTTAAAAGAAAATTCGATTATCAAAGGTTCTGTGGATGAGAGAAATAATACTGTTAATTTAACTGCTGATTTCCCATTCTTTCAAAAAGGGAAAAGCGAATTTAAAAATACTACCCTTTCACTTCAAACTGAGAACCAACAATTACAGTTGACTACGAACACTCAATTGAAGCAGAAAAATGGTTTTATGAATATATATCTGAAAGCTTTGGCAGGAGAAAATGTTGTAAGTACCTTATTTGCCTGGCAAAATACAGATTCCATTAAAAATGCTGGTGAATTTCAAACCGTTACTCAACTCCGAAAAGAGAATAATAAAACATTTGCTCAATTGTCTATTTTACCTGCCCAGGTCATTATTTCAAATTCACTGTGGAATATTCATCCTTCAACCCTTGATTTTAAGCCTGATGGCTCTATTTGTGTTCATAATTTTCTTTTTGATAATGATCAAAGTCAATATATTCAGATAAATGGCATTGCTTCGAAAAATCAGGACGACGCCCTGGAATTTAAACTCAAAGGTGTTGATTTTTCATTTATTATGAATGATTTGGTTAAATTGAAAGCATTGAGTTTAGGTGGTTTTTTTACAGGAGAAGCTACCCTGTATAGTGCTTTGTATCAGCCTTTTTTTGAGGCAAAAATGTTTGTAAAAGATTATCAAATGAATCATGTAATATTGGGTGATGCCGATTTATTAAGTTATTGGGATAAAGAAAACAAGCAAATCTATTCGGAAGCTACTATTGTGGATAAAAAAGATACCGTAGCTACAATTGAAGGTGCTTATATACCAGGAAAAGATTCTATTGATTTTATTTATGATTTGCATCGGGTATCTGTTGAAATGTTAAAACCTTATCTGGGAAGCGTAGTTCAAAATGTAAAAGGACTTGCCACAGGAAAACTACGAATGTTTGGTCCTACGAAAAAAATGGGGTTTCACGGAGATTTATTTATGGAAAAAGCCCAGGTAACCATGTTTTTTACTAATACAACTTATTTTTTTAACGATACCATCCACATGAGGCGATATTCTACGGAGTTTAAAAATATTACTATCTATGACGAAGACGGTAATCGTGGAACTTTAAATGGAAAACTTATACACAATGGAATGTTTGGCGATTTAACTTATAATGTCACGGTAACAGCAAAAAATCTTTTGTCGATGAATACTCATCCTGAAGATAATCCAATTTTTTACGGAAAAATTTATGCTGATGGAGTGGTACATGTCTTTGGCGATGAAAAAGTTACCAATTTATTTGTAAATGCGGTTTCTAAACCACACACAGAATGTAATATTAATATTCCAACCACTGCTACTGCTTCCGAAAGTAATTTTGTTAATTTTGTAAAAAAGGAAACAGATATTGAGAAAGAAAAAAAGATAGAAACGACGATAAAACCAGAAAGTAACAGTAATACAAAAGTAAATATCCAGATTGAAGTTACTCCAGATGCAGAAATACGTTTAATTGTTGATCCACAAGCAGGCGATATGATTGAAGCCAAAGGTAGCGGAAATTTAAGATTTGAATTTGATAATTATTCTGATATAAAAGTATTCGGCACTTATATTATCGAAAAAGGAAATTATTTGTTAACCTTGCAAAATGTCATTCGCAAAGAATTTAAAATAGTAGAAGGCAGCACTATGAGCTGGACAGGTAATCCGTACAATGCTCAAATAAATGTACGAGGCATTTATTCATTGACAGCCTCTTTACGCGATTTGTTAGATGAATCGCAATTAATGTCTATTCCAAGAACAACGGTGCCTGTTAATTGCATTCTGCTTATGACAGGAAATCTTATGTCGCCAACTATCAATTTTGATATTGATTTGCCATCGAGCGATGAAAGTGTAAAACAATTGGTAAAAAGTATCATCAATACCAAAGAAATGATGGCACGCCAGATTGTTTATCTGCTGATTTTCAATAAGTTTTATAATCCATACTTGCAACAAACAGCTAATGCACCGGTAGGTATTGGCACCAGCGAAGCAATATCATTTTTAACTTCTACAGTAAGTGCTCAATTGAATAATTTACTATCACAAATGATCAACAGCAATATCATCTCCATTGGGATCGATTATCAACAATCAGAAATTTCAAGTAGCAACGTGCAGGCTCAAGTGCTGATTCAACCTAATGACAGATTGATTATCAATGGAAATCTCGGTTACAGAAACGATAATATTAATTTAAGTACCAATACAAATAAATTTATTGGTGATGTGGACATTGAATGGTTATTGACTGAAAATGGGAAATTTCGTTTGAAAGCTTATAATCATACTATTGATCGTTATCAATTGAGAGCAGCAAAAAATACTCAGGGAATTGGTTTTATGTACAAAGCCGATTTCGAAAGTTTTGAAGATTTATTCAAATATTACTGGCAAAAAATCACGTTTAAAAAGGACAAATCATCAAATGAAAAAAACAATGAATAACTTAAAAAAAATACTGACTATCAGTATCTTATTTTTACAAACCTCACTTTATGCTCAAAAGATTGAGAATCTTTACGTTCATATGCCAGATCGATTAGATCCTGTTTTGAACTCGAAACAAAGGCATGAGTTGATTGAATATGCAAAAGTTGGTCAAAGTGATACTGTTACCACTCGAAATGGCAGCAAAGCTTATTTGTTGTTTTTAGATACATTGAATGCACAAATAAAAATTAAAAATACTTCTTCCAGTACTTTTGAAATGAAACTTTTACATTTTGCAAATGGACAACCTTTTGTGGGAATAATACGCACTGTTTGTGCCCCTGTATGTCATTCCATGATTCAGTTTTGCGATACAACATGGAATAAAATACCCTTGCAGTTTAATTATCCAAAAGCAATAGATTGGCTCAATGTAAAAAATATTCAGGACTCAACAATTGAAGTCGCTCATTTACAGAAAATTCTTGAAAATACTTTTATAACGCTGACCTTTGAACAAGGTAGCAATCGCTTAATAGCAACCAATAACAGCCTTGATTTTTTAAGTGAAAGAGACAAAAAAACAATAACTCCTTTTGTAACATATCAACCCATTTTATTTCAACTTCAGGAAAAAACATGGGTAAAAGAGCCATAAAAAACAGAAAAGCCTTGTAAAAAACTTACAAGACTTCTCTTACCCATGAAAAAAAACTTACCTTTATTTTTTGTTTTTCTTTTCCAGTGTTTTGGCATATCGACTCATAAACTTATCCACACGCCCTGCACTGTCCACTAATTTAGCTTTTCCTGTATAATAAGGATGCGAAGAACTTGAAATTTCTAATTTTACCAATGGATAAGTAACTCCGTCAATTTCAATAGTTTCTTTTGTGTTCACTGTTGAACGGGAGATAAAATAATCGCCATTTGACACGTCTTTAAATACCACAGGACGATAATTTGTAGGATGAATGCCACTTTTCATATCTTTATAAAATTAATTGCTCGATTGATTTTTGAATTTGCAAAGTTACTATTTTTCTTCCATTTATCAAATAATTTTCCTCATTTTTATTTCTGTAATTTTTAACGAAAAAATTAAAAAGAATGTTTATATTTGTCTGTCAAGATATTTTAAGCAAAACTTATTGTTCAAACAAGGCTGTATGCGGTTTAAAATTACTTTAAATATCGATAAACACCCTTTTGGCAATCGATTACCCTTCAATTACCAATATGAACTTTCGGCAGTGATTTATAAAATACTTGCCAGTGCCGATCAGGCATTCGCCGAATGGTTGCACGACAATGGTTTTGTGGCCGATAAGAAAATATTCAAATTGTTTTCCTTTTCGAGGTTGCAAATACCCCAATATCGCACGGAGGGAAGTTTTATGAAAATTCTTTCGGACACTGCTGACTGGTATCTTTCTTTTTTGCCCGAACGCAGTACGCAGGAATTTATTCAGGGCGTTTTCAGAGAGCAGCAATTTGAGTT
>Ga0116193_1001002_pt1 | contig 24937 bp, 23 predicted proteins | sample AD_UKC115_MetaG_FD_89892 | JGI IMG/M metagenome (GOLD analysis project Ga0116193, IMG submission 89892) | Active sludge microbial communities of municipal wastewater-treating anaerobic digesters from Hong Kong - AD_UKC115_MetaG | ecosystem: Engineered > Bioreactor > Anaerobic > Digestate... | reverse complement strand
TGGATTTGACCCTCTTCTAGGGGGCTTACTTTTAATTTTTGTAATTTTAAAAAATGTAACCTTTGATTATCAATGCTATACGATAAATAATAAATTGTTTTTAATTTTTATCGGACAAAAGTGTTTCTGAATAATTATTTCGATATTCATTTTGTTTTTTTCTTTTGATTTTCATTTTCTTTTAAAAAATAATGATGTACTTTTGCATTTTATAAACTATAAAATAATAAAGAATTACCATTGGCTTCAATAAAAAAATTAGCAGGACAAACAATCATATATGGAATGCCTACAATTTTAGGCAGATTACTGAATTATCTGTTGGTGCCTCTTCAGACATACGTCTTTGCGACAGCCCAATACGGAATTATTGGAGAAATGTATGCATGGATGAGTTTGTTGTTGGTTATCCTGACTTATGGAATGGAAACGGCGTTTTTCCGCTTTTCCCAAATTGATGAGTATCAAAAAAAATCATATTCCACGGCCCTTATTTCGCTGCTTTCCACCTCCTTGCTCTTTCTCTTGATTTGTTTGATTTTTGATAATGGGATTGCTTCGTTGATGAATTATGGCGATAATCCGGAATATATTCGTTGGATGGGGCTGATTGTGAGTTTAGATGCATTTACTTCCATTTCATTTGCTCGTCTTCGTTTGCAGATGCGTTCGGTAAAATTTGCCATTGTCAAATTCGCAAACATCGGGGTTAATATTCTGCTTAATTTGTTTTATTTGGCATTATGCCCCTATCTTTATAATATTGGTTTTGCTCCTGATATAATGAAAGTTATATACGACCCGAGTGTCGGAGTCGGTTATGTGTTTATTGCAAATGTTGCTGCATCAATGATTACATTGTTGCTGCTGCTTCCCGAAATTTTTAAGATAAAATGGAATTTCGATTTTATATTGTGGAAAAAAATGATGCGCTACGCCCTGCCTTTATTAGTTTTGGGATTGGCCGGTATTGTGAATGAGACTATGGATCGAGTGCTTATAAAATATTTATCCCCTTCTGATATTGCGCAAAGTCAAGTTGGAATTTATAGTGCCTGCTACAAGATTTCCATTATGATGACTATTTTTATTCAGGCGTTTAAATATGCTGCGGAGCCCTTCTTTTTTAGTAAATCAAAAGACAAAGATGCAAAGGATACCTATTCGCAAGTGATGACTTTTTTTGTTTTGATTTGTTCCGTCATGTTTATTGGAATTATGTTGTATATAGACATTGTCAAATATTTTGTCGGACCGGAATATCATGTCGGATTGAAAGTAGTTCCCGTTTTATTATTGGCCAATCTCTTTTTGGGTATTTTCTACAACTTGTCTATTTGGTATAAACTTACCGATAAAACTAAATACGGAGCATATATTACACTTATTGGTGCAGTTATTACGTTAACTCTTAATTTTGTTCTTATTCCAATTATAGGTTATTACGGCTCTGCATGGGCAACATTTGTCTGCTATTTTGTGATGATGGTATTATCCTATATTTTGGGACAAAAACATTATAGAGTTGAATACAAAACAGGAAGAATGATATACTACATCCTTTTTGCGGTTGCCATTTATCTGGTGTCTACGTTCATTCCTGCACCTTCAAAATCAATTCATCTTCTTGTTAACACGGCGTTATTGTTAATTTATTTTTCTGTATTATTTCTTACGGAAAGAAAGATTTTGAAACAAATGTTCACCAATTCATAAAAATCAGATGGTTGTAAAAGTTATTAATAAATCGGCACACCCTTTGCCGGATTACGCGACACTCTTTTCAGCGGGAATGGATTTAAGAGCCAATCTTAAAGAAACTGTTTTATTGCGCCCCCTTCAGAGAATATTGATACCAACGGGCATTATTGTGGAAATTCCTCAAGGCTACGAAGGACAAATCCGTCCACGAAGCGGATTAGCCATCAAATCTGGGATTACAGTCCTAAATTCTCCGGGAACAATCGATGCCGATTATCGCGGCGAGATTCAAGTGATTTTGATAAATCTTTCGGAGGAAGAATATGTTATTCAAAATGGAGAACGTATTGCTCAATTGGTGTTAGCGAAGTATGAACGAATTGAGTGGCAGGAAGTGTCAGAACTCAAGGAGAGTGATCGCGGGGAAAAAGGTTTTGGAAGCAGTGGGCTATTATAATTTTATCTCTCTGATGGATTGGGTTTTGTGATGTTTGCTTCTATTTTCCTCCCTAAAATTATTTATTTCAATTCATCAGTAGTTATTGTTTTTTTTTATATTTTTGCAAATTAAAAAATAATATTAATCTTTATAGTAAAAGTTGTATAGATGGAAAATTTAGAAAAAAACGAAGTTTTGTCAAGAGCGGTTAGAGCTGGAAAACGTACATACTTTTTTGATGTTAAAACCACTAAAAGTGAAGAAAAATACTTAACTATTACGGAAAGTAAAAGAAAATTCAATGCAGAGAGTGGAAACTTCTTCTATGAAAAACATAAATTATTTTTATATAAAGAAGATTTTGAAAAATTTAAGAATGCATTGTCCGGGGTATTGGAATTTATAGAAACGGGTAAAATTCCGGATGATATTTTGTTTGATACAGAATCTCAGAAAGAAGCCAGTAATTTGAGTTTTGAAGATTTGCAATCATAATGGGAAAAATTATTGCTGTTGTTAATCAAAAGGGAGGAGTAGGGAAGACCACAACATCTGTTAATTTGGCCGCCTCATTGGCTGTTTTAGAACATAAGACACTTTTAATAGATGCCGATCCGCAAGCTAATGCTACCGCAGGAGTCGGATTTGATCAAAATGAAATACAATATAGTATATATGATTGTATGATTGGTGATTACGAAGCAAAAAAAACTATATTAACTACCAATACTCCGAATCTAGATCTATTACCGGCCAAAATTGACTTGGTGGGAGCTGAAATTGAGATGATTTCTTTAGAAGAGCGGGAATATAAATTGAGAAAAGCGCTTCAACCTCTTAAAGATGATTATGAGTTTATTTTTATTGATTGCGCCCCTTCTCTCGGATTGATAACGTTAAACGCTCTTGTGGCTTCAGATTCTGTTATTATTCCGGTGCAATGTGAATATTTTGCGCTCGAAGGTCTCGGGAAACTTTTGAATACCGTGCGTTTGATTCAATCCGGAATGAATCCCGATTTAACTATCGAAGGAATATTATTGACAATGTATGATTCGCGTCTAAAATTAGCGAATGCGGTTGTGGAAGATGTCCGTCAGCATTGTAGAAATATTGTTTTTGATACGGTAATCAGTCGAAATATCAGATTGAGTGAAGCTCCGAGTTATGGTAAACCTATTGTCTTATATGACGTTCAGTCGAAAGGAACTACCAACCATCTGAATCTGGCAAAAGAGATTTTGCAGAATAACGGATATACATTATAATTTAAGCTTTGTGCCATGGAAAAAAATAAGAGTAAGCTGGGAAAAGGCTTAGGAGCGTTGCTTGGAGATGCTGAATATACAGTCATTTCACCCAATTCGGTTGCAAGAATCAAATCCGATGTGAATGGGTTTATAAAAATAGACTTGATTGAGGCAAATCCTTACCAACCAAGAAGTGATTTTGAACAAACCGCCATTGAAGAATTGGCTTCTTCTATTAAATCTTATGGGTTAATTCAACCGGTTACTGTACGCCCTATCGATAATGGAAAATATCAGTTGATTTCGGGGGAACGACGGCTCCGTGCTTCTAAATTGGCAGGATTGACAGAAATTCCCGCCTTTATTAGAACTGCCGATGATTTGCAATCCATTCAAATGGCATTAGTTGAAAATATTCAACGTGAAGATCTGAATGCTATAGAAATCGCCGTTTCATTTCAAAGATTAATCGAAGAATGCAGCTTAAATCAAGAAGAACTTAGCCAAAAAGTTGGGAAAGATAGAAGTACAATTGCCAACTACCTCCGATTGCTGAAATTATCTCTCCAAGCTCAAATTGCCGTCCGCGATAATAAAATTTCCATGGGACATGCCAGAGCGATGGTAACTCTCGAAGATCCCCAACTTCAAAATAAAGTAGTAGAGGATATTCTTAAAAATGGACTCTCCGTTAGACAGACAGAAGTTCTTGTAAAAAAATATTTATCCGAACAAGGTGTTGCTAAAAAGAAAATGAAAGTTTCATTATCTGCTCATGTAACTGACTTTAAAAACGGATTATCCAAAAAATTAAACACCAAAATTTCTGTGGTGAAGGATGTGTCAGGAAAGGGAAAGATCTCTATTCCATTCACTTCAGAAGAAGAGTTGGAAAGAATTATCAATATTCTTAAATAAATATCCAATGAAATGGCGGCAGTTGTGCTTCTTCCTTTTGTCTTTTTTGTTGATATGGAATCTTTCTGCCCAACAAACGGACACAATTTTATCTACAAAGGAAAAACAGCCTACAACCACGGAACAACTTTTAAAAAAACATAATCCCAAAGTTGCCATAGCCCTATCAGCCGTTATTCCCGGAAGCGGACAGATTTATAACAAAAAATGGTGGAAAGTTCCCATCATTTATGCCGGATTAGGAGTTTCGTCTTATTTGATTTATGATTTTGCCGTTAAAACAAAATCATATCAAAATGAATATAAATACAGAATTAATGGGCAACTTGACAATTTGAATCCAAAGTATAGTATTTATACGGATGAAAATGTGCTCGCCTTAAAAAATTATTATAGAAGAAATATGGAAATAAGTATTGCGGCATTTGCAATTATATATCTGCTCAATATTGTGGATGCAGCAGTAGATGCTCATCTTTTTTATTTCGATATTTCAGATGAATTATCTATGTCTATGCAACCCTTTGTAGCTCCCAATATTGCATCTTCATCGTGGAATAAAGGGATGACGCTTGCCATTAAATTTTGATTTTTATTGATATCTTAATTTATTTACAAAAAAGACATATCGCTTCCCCTTGTTATTTTTGGAATTGTTTTTTAAGTACTGATAGCCGTGAATAAGAAAATTATTCTCGTACCAATTTTCCATTTGCAATTTTTTGCTGTATTCAATAATATCGTTTTTCCGAGAAGTTTCTATAAAAATAGAGGTTGTCTTATCAAGCACACGATTTCCATTAACTCTGGTATATGTTATATCTGAATTGTACGGATAGAAAATAACGGCATTTTGATTCTCAAAAAAAATGTTTACTCTTGTAATTAATCTTGGTGTGAGCATATTCTCAAACGGTATATAGTGGTGCCACAGCAATTGTCCGTCTTTATCAAAAGTGGTTACATAAGCATTGACATATCTATATCCTGTAAACACAGGAGAAGAAGGCATATTATAGCCGTAAGGATCGTAGGAACTGTATCCGGATTGAGTATATTCCGGATAATATACTTCTGTGGTTAATGTGTATTGAAGATTATTGGTTGATAAACTTCCAACCAGCAATTGTAAATTCAGATTGAAGGGCTTAGCGCTCTGAATGAAACTTGAGTCGCGAGTTCTCAATTGAGTAAAATTGAAAAAGGTGGGAGACTGCATTTCCCCTTCCTGAAATTGAAGGGTGTAGAGACCGGAATGCAGATTATCAGTATACTTATCTTGTATCATATTGTAAGTGCCGATAATTAAAGCTGAATTGCTGTCAAGAATCGACATACGGGCAGAATGATATATATAATCTTCAATAGCGGGGAATGATAAGATGTTTATAATATTTCCGGAATAATCTGTTTTATAAAGAAAAAAAGCACTTTTTTTATCTTCTATAATTGATAAACCCAAATATAAAATGTGTGAAAAAGTATCCTTTTCAATAAATTCAACGGATGAAATAAAGCCTTTGGTAGCTGATAATTCAGTCACTTTTCGGGTAGAAGGATGAAAAAAATAGAGATACTCTTGTCCCTCTGTATAAGCGTTTATAAGAAAATTTTCGCCAATATTTATCAGTTTATAGATATTAGAATTGGTAAGATTTGGAATTTCTGAAGAGGTTGATGTTTCAGAAAGAAGATCAATCGTAACTAAATGATATGTATTTGGTTGTTTTTTTTGTTTTTTTTCTTGAAAAAGCAGAAACAGCAAATTGTCAGAGAAATCTCCTGTAATGTAAGATGCAGAAGCGGGAAGAAGTTGCGTAATATTTCTTTTTTTAATCAGATTTGTATCATAATACATAAAAAGCCAAGAGGTGGTATCTTTATTGATAGATTGGCCTTCATAAAAAATGAAACAACCTTGTTTGCCGACTTGCTCAAAATGGTAATCGGAGGCATCTTTAGCAGTTTCAAATTCTATACGTAACGGCAAATCCCTTTGTGCTTGAACAGCAAAAGAGATTAGAATACACCAGAAAGCGATAATATACTTCATCAAAAACTAGTTCATTCCTCCGTCGCAGCGAATTACTTGACCGGTCACATAAGTCGATAAATCCGATGCAAGGAAAAGAGCAATGTTGGCAACATCCTTAGGGGAGCCAATCCTTCGAAGGGCAATCATTTTCAACCAATTCTCTCTCATCTCTGCGGGGACTTTATCTGTCATTTCCGTAGCGATAAATCCGGGGGCGATGGCATTGCATCTAATATTGCGGCTACCAATTTCTTGGGCTACCGATTTAGTAAAACCAATAATGCCGGCTTTTGAAGCTGCGTAATTGGCTTGTCCAATATTACCGCCTATTCCAACGATAGAACTCATATTGATTATAGAGCCGGAACGTTGTTTCAGCATATAGGGTTGAACGGATTTGGTCAGATTAAATACCGATTTGAGATTTACCTGAATCACGGCATCCCAATCTTTTTCATTCATTCGCATCAGAAGAGTATCTCGTGTAATTCCGGCATTATTAACTAAAATGTCAATTTTTCCGAAATCTTCAATTATTTTCTGAACAGTATTTTCGGTATCCGATAATGAAGAAGCATCAGAAACGTAAAAACGAGCTGTAACTCCAAGATTTTCTAATTCTGTAACCAATGCATCGGCATGAGGGCCGGGTGCAATATCCGTAAAAGCGATATTGGCACCTTGCTCAGCCATAGTCAATGCGATTTCTTTACCGATTCCTCTTGCTGCTCCGGTAATCAAAGCTGTTTTTTCTTGTAATATTTTCATAATGATATTAGTGAAAGTGAGTTAAAGAGCTTGTGTTATACTTCCCAAGTATCTCCGCTGTTTAATAAATCATCGGCACACTTAATTTTGCTATTTTCTTGTGCATCCTTAATTTGTTTTTCCAATAATTCATCATAAGTATTATAATCTACGGAACGAATAACTCCTAAGGCAATAGGGAAACGAGAAGGTTTCATTTTAGCCAGCATAAGGTGAATACCCGGATCCTTGCGATACATATCATGTACCAAAACATCATCAATGGTATTGCCATCTTCTCCAATCGTAATCACTTCAAGCCCGTGGACTCCAAGTTTAATTCCCTTGTTTTTCTCTTTTCCGAAAATCATTTTTTCTCCGTGTTTGAGAATTAATTGATTGTCATCACGTTTATCTTTTGCGGTAACTTCCTCATGGGTTCCGTCGTTAAAGATAACACAATTTTGCAGCATCTCTACCACGGATGTCCCGTCATGTTTTGCAGCTTCCAGCATTACTTCACTGATAAATTTGGGGTTGTTGTCAATAACGCGGGCAAAGAATGTTCCTTGGGCTCCCAAAACTAACTCTCCAATTGTGAATGGGTGTTCTATGGTTCCTTGAGGAGAAGATTTCGTAATCTTTCCCATTTTGGAAGTAGGAGAGTATTGACCTTTTGTCAACCCATATATTTCATTATTGAAAAGCATGATGTTCACATCAAGATTTCTTCTGATAATATGGATGAAATGATTTCCTCCGATGGCCAATGAATCTCCGTCTCCGGTGGCAATCCAAACACTTAATCCTCTGTTGAACAGACGAATACCGGTTGCGATGGCATTGGCTCTTCCGTGAATACTATGAAATCCATACGTATTCATGTAATAAGGAAATCTTGAAGAACAGCCGATACCGGAAACAACACAGAAATTCTCTTTTTTATACCCAATCATGGGAAATACGTTTTCAACGGCTAATAAGATGGCATGATTTCCACAACCCGGGCACCATCTGACCATCTGATCACTTGCAAAATCTTCTTTTGACAATTGTTCCGTTGTTCTTTCTATTGTTTTGTAACTCATGTTATGATCTCCTTATATTAAATTAAATTGTTGATTTCTTTAACTATTTCCTGAACAGTAAAAGGAAGTCCCTGAACCTTGTTATATTGTAAGTATTGGTATTGAGGGAATTGCATCCTTAAATAATTGACGAATTGTCCTGAATTTAATTCACATACTAATATTTTCTTGAATTTACCCAATAGATCAGCCGTATTTTTGGGTAATGGCATTATGTTAGTAAAGTGGGCATGGCTGACTTTTTTCCCTGATTTTCTTACCTCTTTAATGGCGGTTAATATGGATCCTTTGGTTCCACCCCAACTTACTAATAAAAGTTCGCCGCTGTCGTCTCCGTCAACATATTGAAGAGGAATTCTGTCGGCTAATCTTTCAACTTTATCTTTTCTGTATTTAACCATTTTTTCATGATTCAACGGGTCAGTGGATACAGCGCCCACTCCATCGCTTTTTTCCAAACCGCCTACACGATGTCTCAACCCTTCCATTCCGGGAATTGCCCATTGACGAACCAGTGTTTCTGGATCTCTTCGGTAGGGTTTGTAATTTGGATCGTTGGGAGTGGCAACAGGTGGAGTTATTGATGGCAGGTCTGCAACCTTGGGTATTCTGAAGAGTTCACTTCCCTGACCAATATATCCGTCTGTAAGTAAGATACAAGGAGTCATTGTCTCCATTGCATACTTGGCCGCGTTGTAAGCCTGATAAAAACAATCTCCCGGGGATGCAGCCGCAATAATAATACACGGAGCTTCTCCGTTACGTCCGAAAAGTGCCATATTTAAATCAGATTGTTCCGACTTGGTCGGTAATCCGGTGGAAGGACCTCCTCGTTGTACATCTACTACAACCAAAGGAAGTTCTGTCATTACTGCCAAACCCAATGCTTCGGTTTTAAGAGATAAACCAGGACCGGAAGTGGATGTACAAGCCATTGCTCCTGCAAAAGAAGCTCCAATGGCAGAACAGATTCCGGCAATTTCATCTTCGGCTTGAAAAACTTTTACACCTAAAGATTTATGTTTGGCTAATTCAATTAATATGTCAGTAGCCGGGGTGATGGGATAAGAACCCAAAAATAATTTACGTCCTGAACGTTCGGAAGCTGCAATCAACCCCCAAGCTGTGGCTAAATTTCCTGTGATATTACGATAACGTCCCTTTTCCAATTGTACTTGTGATACTTGAACCGTTGATTCAAGTAATTCCAAATTTTCAGCAAAAATATATCCCTGTTCCATTACTTTCTTGTTAATGTCGGCCATATCTTTGTTGCTTTTGAATTTTTTATCCAAAAGTTTGAAGGGAGTTTCTAAACTAAAATCAAAAATGGCATATACCATACCCAAACAAAACATATTCTTCGTCCGGGCAGCTCCTTTGGGATCCAACCCTAAAGCTTTTGCGGTTTCACTTGCCATTGTAGTAATCTGGGGGTGAATAACCTGATATGAACTTAAAGATTCATCTTCCAAAGGATTATTTTCATAACCTGCTTTTTCCAATGCTCTTTCGTTGTAGCTGTTTTCATCGGTGATAATTAATCCTCCTTTTTTTACCCATTTTAAATTGGCTTTTAAAGAGGCCGGATTCATTGCTACCAATACATCACATTCATCTCCGATAATTCTTGTTTCTTTCCCAATGTGAACTTGATATCCCGATACTCCTGCTACCGTATCGTGCGGTGCTCTGATTTCAGCAGGATAATCAGGAAATGTTGCGATGTCTTTGCCTGAAAACGCCGCTGTGTCTGAAAAGAGTGTCCCCGAAAGTTGCATCCCGTCACCACAATCTCCTGCAAACTTGATGACCACACTGTCTCTTTCTAAAATTTGCTTTTTTACTGCCATGTCGTGTATTTATTTGTTTTTATTAATATATATTGGAATTTTTATTAATCAAATTGAAATTAAAGTGGGTGGTAAAAGTGGGAGATGAGGTTCTTATACTTTGTATTTGAGTTAGTTAGAGTAAAAAACATTGCTACTTTAATACGTTTCAAAATTATAAAAAAAACCATTCGGAAATAGGCTTTTTTTGTTTTTTGAAATAATAATTATTTTTAATCCGAAACTTCTGCACGAGCTCCTCTTTTGTAGAATAAAAATGTTTGGAAAACCAATATTTTTTATCCTTTGTATCTAATAAATCTATATTTTTGTAGCTAAAATTTGAAAGAATGAAAAAAGAGATCATTACGGAATTTCTACATGATAATAAAATTGTGATTCTCGGATTTGGGAAGGAGGGGATCTCCTCTTATCGATTTATTCGCAAACATTTTCCCGATATGCCTCTTGTGGTGGCAGATAGAAACAGAGCATTGGATATTTCGAAATATAGCGATGATGAACATTTGTCTTTCATACTTGGGGAAGATTATGATAACAATTTGAATGATTTTGACTTGATTCTTAAAACTCCCGGTGTAAATCTTAACCATTTGTCCTACTTCATTCCTCCTTCAAAGATATCTTCTCAAACAGATCTTTTTATAAAAGGATATGGCGACCAAATTATCGGGGTTACCGGAACAAAAGGGAAAAGTACGACCTCTTCATTAATTTATTATATCTTAAAGAATGTTACCGATAATGCTATTCTGTCAGGAAATATCGGAATCCCTTTTTTTGATGTAATTGATTCTATTAATGAAAATACGATTGTAGTTGCGGAATTGTCTGCACATCAATTGGAATATACCAATCATTCACCGAAAGTGGCTGTTTTTCTGAATCTTTTTCAAGAACATCTAGACCATTTTAATTCTTTTAGTAATTATCAGTTGGCAAAGTTGAATATTACTCAATTTCAAGGCAATAAAGATTATCTTATCTATAATGCAGACGATGAACACATTCAAGCCCTTCTCAAAAGTCATCGTTATGAACGAAATGTTTTGCCCTACAGCCGCAAAAATATCCTATCTAACGGAGCTTACAGCTATGAATCAAAGATTGTGATTGCCGAACAAAAAGAAGTAATCTCTGAATTTGAATTGAAAGAGTTCTCAAATCTGCCCGGAAGACATAATTATTATAATATTATGGCTGCAATTTTGGCGTGTAAAACAAAGAATATTGATGATGAATCTATTACTAAGTATTTGAAAACCTTTAAAGGATTGCCCCACCGATTGGAATATATCGGAACACATAACGATATTTTATTTTACAATGATAGCATTTCTACAATTCCCGAAGCTGCTATTGCGGCATTAAAAACATTGCGAAAAGTGGATACTTTGATTTTGGGAGGTTTTGACAGAGGAATTGAGTATGATTCCCTTATTGACTATATCCATGAATATCCGCTATCCAATGTGGCATTTACAGGTCCTGCCGGAAAGAGAATTTTTGATGAGTGGAAAGAAAAGTATCCTCTCCCAAGTCATTTTATTCTTGAAAATGATTTTCATGAAATTGTCTTGTTTGCATACAAATATACTCAAAAAGGAAAAATATGTCTTCTCTCCCCTGCGGCAGCAAGTTATGATCAATTTAAGAATTTTACGGAACGCGGAGATTTTTATAAGTCTCTTGTGATCAACAATATATTAAAAGTTAATGATTCAAATTTATAGGGATTATGAAAAAAAATGTCATGAATTTTAAAGTTGGCTTTTGCTTTGTTGCCATGATGACCATTTTATTGGTTTCATGTAAAAGACAAGTGAATAAAGAAGACGAAGAAGTACCTCCTGCTACCATCGAGTATCCCGTTGCTTTAATTCCGGAGAATATTAAAACAAATGTGTCCGATCAGGATAGTTTATATCCGGTGTCCGAAGATTTTTTAAGAGATTTTATGATTTTATTCGATCGCTATCAAGGAGCCCAAGTCACGGTTCGAATGGATTTTCCAACCGATTGGGGCGTGCGCTGTATTGAAAGACTTCCCGAAGGAAAAGAACTTTGGATGCTCCAATCTAAGTCTCGGGAATGGATTTATTTGGTAACCACCTCCGGCTCCGGGACACAACGAATTCTTGATATTTTGCCCGTCGCGGTAAATGTCGCAGTCCAAAATCAAGATATACTCGAAACAGAAGTTTGGACTACTAAACGCGAAGAAGACGGCTCTTTTACGATAGAAAAAACTTATGAATGGGTTAAATCAGTTGGAAATGCCACAAAGGAAGAAATTGCGGCAAATCCTGAAGATTTTGGTAAAAAAAAGTATGTAGCAGACAAGTATACACTTAACGAAATGGGAAGATTCGATTTTATTGAAGCAGAAACAATCCCTGATTTTCAAGCGGTCATTTTCTATTTTCATGAAGACCAAAAACCGGAAAATTGGGATGAGGTGATGGAAATAGTACAATCTTTTTGTGAAGAGCAAAATATCTATTTTGATGAGAAATATAACAATTTTCAAGATGCCTATATTCGCGATTTTAAACTTAATGATATTATTCCGGTTGATATTTCACCCTATACAGAAGATTTTTCGGCAGGTATGGTACTGATGCAAAACGGAAAAGAACCTAAAAATGTAAATTTCGGCAGCGAAGAACGAATGAAAATTGAAATTAAAAGATATTTTAAATTGATGAATCCATGATTTTTTATCTTTGAGAATCCCCGAATTTATAGTATCTTTGTGCCGTTTGTATAAAAAGTGTTTTAAGAAGAAATATATCGCTATTGCTAAATAAATCAATTAATTATATAAAAAATAAATTTTATGAAAGACGACATCGCATTAAACATTAATCCGTTGGTTAGTTATTTGAAAAAACCAAAAAATGAGTTTACGAAAGCAGATATTATTAAATTTATTGAAGAAAAAGAGATTAAAATGCTCGCTTTTCGATATGTGGCGGGTGATGGGAAGTTGAAATCACTTAATTTCGTGATTACCAACCGCGAACATCTGGAGCAAATTCTCTCTTGCGGAGAAAGAGTTGACGGTTCTAATATTTTCCCTGCATTTATGCATGCCGGCTCCAGCGATCTTTATGTGATACCTCGCTTCAATACCGCTTTTATGGATCCGTTCAGCGAAATTCCAACCATCTCTTTCCTCTGTTCCTATTTTAATAAAGATGGTCAACCGATGGAAAATTCTCCCGAATATATTCTGAAAAAAGCAGTTGCATCCTTTAAAAAAGTAACCAATATGTCGTTTCAGGCAATGGGGGAATTGGAATATTACGTGATTGGTGAAAAAGAAGATCTCTTTCTGATCCCCGACCAAAAAGGATATCATGAGTCAGCTCCTTTTGCCAAATTTGAACATTTCAGAACGGAATGTATGTATCAAATTGCCAAAACCGGCGGATTGATTAAGTACGGCCATTCTGAAGTGGGAAATTTTACCTTGGGTGATTATATTTACGAACAAAATGAAATTGAGTTTCTTGTAACAGACGTTCAAGAAGCTGCAGACCAATTGGTCATTGCCAAATGGATTATCCGTGGACTTGCTTATCAATACGGACTCAATGTAACCTTTGCTCCCAAAATTACGGCGGGCAAAGCCGGTAGCGGATTGCATATTCATACCCGTATCGTGAAAGACGGCGTAAACCAAATGGTGGAAAAAGGGAAATTAAACTCCATTGCCAAAACTGCCATTGCCGGATACATGACCTGTGCTTCGTCTCTTACGGCATTCGGAAATATGAACCCTACTTCTTACTTTAGATTGGTCCCCCATCAAGAAGCTCCGACCTCTATTTGCTGGGGAGACCGTAACCGTTCGGTACTGGTTAGAGTTCCCCTTGGCTGGACAACTGAAAATGATATGGTTGCCGAAGCCAACCCACTCGAAAAACCAACTGATGATGACCATTCCCAAAAACAAACCGTTGAGTTCCGTTGTCCGGATGGCTCCGCTGATATCTATTTGCTTCTCGCTGGTCTCGTTATTGCTGCACGTCATGGATTTGAAATGCAGGGAGCTCTTGACTATGCAAGTAAAACGTACGTGGATGTGAATATACATAAAGCCGAAAATAAAGAGAAATTGATGACTCTCAATCAGCTCCCCGGCTCTTGTTGGGAATCTGCCAACGAACTATCAGCCCATCGTGATATCTTCGAAAAACACGGCGTTTTCAATGCAGAAATGATTGATGATATGATCAAATATCTTAAATCATTCAATGATAAAAATATTAGAGAAGAGGTGGCTAAAGATCCTGATAAAATGATGGAAATGGTAAATGCTTATTTCCACTGCGGCTGAGTCTATTTAGTTATCTGCTTTTTAATTAACTCTTATAAGATATAATTATGGAAATTTTACTTGAAATTGTAAAAATATTACTGCCTTCGTTGGTGGTTTTCCTCACAGCTTTCTTTTCCATTAAATTTTTTATTGAAAATGATCAAAAAAAGAAATTGTTGGAACTTCGCTATAACGCCAAATCGGTCATTACGCCCGTTCGCCTTCAGGCCTATGAACGTATGGCTATGTTTTTGGAAAGAATGGATCCCAACCAACTCATTCTCAGATTAAATAATCCTCAACTTACGGCCTACCAATTTCAAGTCTTGCTGGTCGCTTCTATCAGAAGTGAATTTGATCACAACTTGTCGCAACAAGTATATCTCTCGGCAAATGTTTGGAATCATATTAAAATGGCGAAAGAGGAAACGATTAAGATTATTAATCTCTGCGCAGGAAAGTTATCAGCTGAAAATACGGCAACTGACCTGGCTACTGCAATTTTGGAACAAATTTCCGGCAAGTCTCCCATCGAAGAGGCTATGAATGTGTTGAAAATGGAAATCGAAAAGGTATTCTAAACTCAGTTTTTTTAATTCGGTTTGACGATGGAATCTCTCTTTTCAATCTTTATACGTTCGGTCTTTATCGACAATATGATCTTCGCCTATTTCTTGGGGATGTGCTCTTACCTTGCCGTTTCCAAGAATGTGAAAACTGCTTTCGGATTGGGAGTGGCCGTCTGTTTTGTATTGATTATTACGGTTCCTGTCAATTATCTCCTGAATAAGTTTCTTTTGGCTGAAGGTGCTTTGGGCTGGATTTCAGACTCTTTTTCCCTCATGAACCTCTCTTTTATTTCGCTGATTGTTTTTATTGCTGTTATTGCTGCGATAGTGCAACTGCTTGAGATGATTATTGAGCGATATTCAACTCCGCTCTATAATTCATTGGGTATATTTTTACCGCTTATCGCCGTTAATTGCGCCATTCTCGGGGCCTCACTTTTTATGCAAGAAAAGAATTTTCCGTCTGTCGGCCATAGTTTTGTCTATGCGGCGGGCTCCGGCGTGGGATGGCTACTGGCAATTGTTGCCTTTGCCGCTATTCGCGAACGAATCCGTTTTTCTGAAATTCCCAAGCCTTTGGAAGGACTTGGAATTGCCTATATCATTACCGGATTGATGGGAATCGGCTTTATGTCTTTTTTGGGTATGTAATAATATTATCTTATCTTATTCATGAATCTACTAACTGTTATCATTGCTATTATCGTCTTTTTGGCTGTTATCTGGATATTAGTGGCAGTACTCCTTTATGCTCGTAAGAAATTGGTACCGGAGAAAAAAGTAAAGGTGCATGTTAATAAAGAAAAATCTTATGACGCTGATTATGGAACAACGTTGTTGCAATCCCTCTCTGATCAAAAAATTTATGTCCCTTCTGCATGCGGCGGTGGTGGCACTTGCGGTACGTGTAAGGGGATTATCCTTTCCGGCGGCGGCGATATCCTGCCCACGGAAAAAACACATATTGACCATAAATTGGAAAAAGAGCACTATCGTCTGTTCTGCCAGGTGAAAGTGAAAAATGAAATGGAGGTGGAACTCCCTCCCGAAATTCTTGGGGTGAAAAAGTGGGAGTGCGAAGTGGTGCATAATAAAAATGTGGCCACTTATATTAAAGAGTTGGTGTTGAAACTGCCCGATAATGAAAAACTGAATTTCCGCTCTGGTAGCTATATTCAGATTGATGCCCCTAAAACAAAAATAGATTTTAAAAACTTTCAGGTGGAAGAGCAATTCCGCCGGGAATGGGAAGAACTCGGAATATTTGACCAAGTGATGAAAAATTCGGATCCCACTACGAGAGCCTACTCACTCGCCAATCCTCCCGCCGATAACGATAACCTTGTCCTGAATGTCCGAATTGCACTGCCTCCCTTCAATCCTAAAAAACAGAAGTTTAAAAGCGTAAACCCGGGAATTGTTTCTTCTTATATTTTTGCCTTGAACCCGGGTGATAAAGTGATACTTTCCGGTCCGTATGGGGACTTTTTTCTCCGCGATACAGACAATGAAAAGATGTTTATCGGCGGTGGTGCCGGCATGGCTCCCCTCAGATCTCATATTTTTCACCTTTTTAAAACACTTCACTTTCAAGGAAAAACAACCTTTTGGTACGGAGGACGTTCCCTCCGCGAACTCTTCTATCGAGAGGAATTTGATGCTCTTCAACGTGATGTTGAGAATTTCTCTTTTCATGTAGCACTCTCTGAACCAAAACCGGAAGACCAATGGAACGGAAATACCGGCTTTATCCATCAAGTGATTTTTGAACAATATCTTAAAAATCACCCTGCCCCAGAAGAGATAGAATACTATATCTGCGGTCCGCCTCTCATGCTGCAAGCAGTCAGAACAATGCTCGACCGACTCGGTGTCCCCGAAAATATGATTCTATTCGATGATTTCGGCAGTTGACAGACCAAAATGAACAGGAAAAGAATGTTATATAAACAATCCTTCTTACTTGTAGGAATGCTCCTATCGCTCTTTCTCTCTTCTTTGAGGCTCTCCGCTCAATCTGAAGAGACTTTTTTGCGTACTTATCAGGATTATCAGTCTCGGTTTTACCATTATTTTATTTACGAATCAGGTGATCCCATGACTCAAGGTTCTTTTCTGCCTGTCGAATACAGAAAATACCGTACCGACGGAAAAACGGTGGTTTATTGGGCAGACGGTGTATGGTGGCTCGGACATTATGTAGCAGTGCTGGCCTTGGAATACGAACGACTCAAAATAACCGGTCAAGATACGTCAACCACCATCCGCCGTCTCTACTCGGCCTTGATGACCTTTAAACGACTTGACCTGAATGCGGAATACTGTTGGGGTGATACGACCGCAGACCCCAAGCCCAATGGTTTCTATCTCCGTGACGATGTCTCCGCAAATATGAATAAAGAATATTCTGCAGAAATTATCAGTAGTGATTATGTACGTTGTTGCGGTAAAATAGAGACAAAAGGAAATGCCCCCTCTCAAGACCAGGCGTGGGCTTGTTATATCGGTCTGGCACTTGTCAATAAGTTGGTCGGCGATACGACTATTCTAAGACTTTCACGGGAAACGGCACTTGCCTTGGTTACCGTGATGCAGCATATTCAAGATAAAAAGGAAACTTGGGAAATCGTGAATCCGATAACCGGTTCCGGAATTCAGAAGAAAGAGGACATCCAATGGCTCCGCTATGCACATGCTGCGATAGGGACTTACCTTACCGGACAAGAGATGACTTTCGGCAATGCCCAAAGCCGCTTTTGGAAAAATATTTGGAAACTGCTTCAAAATAACTTTCTGATTGATAAGTACGGACACTTTAATTGGTACGGGGTGATGTCTATATCTGCGGTTTTGAATGAGGTTGGAGACGGTAAAAAAAAATGCTACGATTGGTTGGTGTATAGCTCCGACCGAATCGTCAAAAAACGTCCCGACTTACAACAAACATTGATATTTCCTCATTTGCCGTTAGTAAATGTCATTCTCCACGGCTACGATGGCAATCAACCCCTTCCCGCTGCTGCTTATGTATCCTATCTCAGCACGGCCCCCCGCGCTGGTGCTTTTCGCTATCCCCAACAAGATACGACCTTCAATTCTCAGCCGCCGTGGCATAGTCTGTCGCTCTTTTGCCCTTGGCAACTCCGAAGCGAAGGAGAGTTCAATATGCTCGATTATATGTTGCTCTACAATGCTTATTGGCTCGTCTATAAGTCAGGATTGCCTCAATATGAACAGTTTGCCCGTACTAATTTTAGATAAATTGCTCCACAAAATTAAAATCCGCTAATCCCGTTATGAATAAATAACCTATTTTTGCACCTAAATTTCATAAAATTTGTAAATTTGTGCCACAATGAAATGATCCCACTATGAAAAAATTTAGCAATCGGTATATATTTCTCTACATTTCTATTTTTGTGATTTTGGTTGCGTTGCTTCTTGGTATGGCTTCCTTATGGTTGCAACCTTTCCAAAAGGCCAATCGCGATAATGAAGAAAAAAAACAGGTGCTGCGAGCAGTCGGTTACGAGTTGGACAAATCTACTGATGTGGCGTCTTTGTTTGCGCTCGTAGCCAATGCTGATACCCTGTCATCAAAGAACAATAATTCGTTATTGCTTTACTACACGGTGAAAACTCCTCAAGAAGAGACGGCTTTTGTGATTCCTCTTGTCGGCAAAGGCCTGTGGGGCCCGATTTGGGGATATATTGCGGTGGCCGATGACGGAAAAACGCTTGTAGGCGCTGTCTTTGCCCATAAATCCGAAACTCCCGGTCTCGGAGCCCAAATTTCAACGTCAAACTTCTCTTCTACCTTCCGCGGAAAACTTCTTTTCGATGATCAGGGCAATTTTGTCTCCATCAAAGTGGTCAAAGGAGGAGTGCTCAATAGTCGGGTTGCTCCGGAGCACGGGGTAGATGCCATCACCGGCGGAACCATTACCAGCAGAGGAGTAGAGGAGATGATCTATCACAGTTTGTTGCCCTACGTTTCATTCCTCAAAGCACAGGCCTTGCGTTCACCAACCAATTTACCCACGCTCCGCTAGTAAATATATTGGGGTTTGCTTGGTCGTTGCCTCAAAAAAAATACAAATTCCGAAAGTAAAAGCGGAAAAGTTTACATATTTTTTGTATTTTTGCCGCCTCAAAAGTCTTCGTAGCTCAGTTGGTAGAGCAATTGACTCTTAATCAATGGGTCCAGGGTTCGAGTCCCTGCGAGGACACAAAAAATCAAGCACTTACTATTTCTTTAGTAGGTGTTTTTTTTATGAATATTTATTTGGGCGTGTCGGTAATCTTTATTTTTTCTCATAAATTACCAGAAATATGTTGTTATAGTCTTCCCGTGAAAAAAGTTCAATTATAATATTTATATTGTTTTCTATTGTCCAAGAAAATGATGGATTTTGGGTTTCTGCATTTGCCGGATTTGATTTGCCTAATTTATTGGTTAGAATTGATACAAGTTCATTAAATCTTCTCAAAAAAACATCATTTACGGACTTATCTATATCAAATTTAGGAGTCAATATATTTGTTTTTTCCCAATCAATTGTTACAGCTCTGACCAAATCATTGTTTTTATTGGCAAAATATATAATTGAATTTGAAATAATTGAATCTTCTACTACTAGGTAAGCTTTGATTAAGTCAATGTCATATTCATTAGGATTCCATTTTTCCCAAATGCCTATTGTGTGATTTGGGGTAATGTCAAAAGTTCCCCATTCCTTTTCCTTTGATTCCATCGCTGTAAGGGTTAGCTTTTTAAAATCAGCAAGGATTGATTCAAGTCTATGTTCAAAAATTTCGTCTGACTTTTCTGTTCCTAATAATCGGGGTTTTAATTCAGTGTTGTTTACGAAATAAGTTACATGAATTTTATTTCCCTTAATTGTTGTCAGTCCAAACACTTGGTCATTTTTTGTCTTGAAAGTAAGCAATTTATTCGTACCATTTATGTTTTTACAACGATAGGAAAGGTGCCCATTAAAAAAACGGGCATCGTCCAGAATCTTTTCAAATGGTTCTATTTTATTGTTTACTATTCGTGCCAAATAGGTTGCTGTGTCAGTCTCATAAACATGTAGAAGTTCATTGTTTAAAACAAAAGAACTGACAATCTTGGGATAATATGTAAAATAATCAAAATAATTCACATCTTCATTTTTATAAACCACTTCGTACCCTTTTGGTTGACTATACCAAGAGTAACACAAGCCCGTTTTTTCTATGTTTTCATAAGTAACATCACTTGAACATTTTGTCAATTCCATTGGATTTTTAATTTTTAGGATTTCAAATGCTTTAGTCAAATAATAAGTATTATCAACTTTATTAATCAATGGGGTTGTGCATTCTAACACATATTGATTGCCTGTTTTCTTGTGAATAAACCACGTTTTGCCACCCCATTCGCCAAAATACAAAGAGCAAATATAATAGTCTGCATCTTCGAATATTAAGTCATCGGTTTTGAAAATCTTTTCCCAAATATAATTTTTAGTATCAAAACTATAACTCTGTCTATTCATGTATGGCTTAAAAATAATGTTGTCGTTTTGGACATAAAAATCCAAATAAGTAACTTTTATCATTTCATCAAGCAGATCAACCACTCTTTCTAATTGATTATTTGAAAAAATATAAAGATATCTTTTCTCGTAACCACCATATTTTATTAGTGGTTTTTCAAAAAGCACGTAATATTTGTCATTGAATTCAAGCGCGTGTGTCATTTTACCATGAACACTTATTGAAATTGTGTCCCGAATAAGAGAAAAACCACTATCCAAATTTATGGAATTTGTCTTGTACTGACTTTTTGCACTATAAGAAGCAAAAATAGTAATTGATAAAATTAGTATTGCAAAAGGTCTATTCATCTGCTTTTTTGTTTTGAAATTGTGATTAATTATTTCGTTTTTTCGCTACAAAAATAATTTTTTTTAAACAATAAAAATATTTATTTGATTATAAATCTTAAATGATCTAAAAATCAAATTTATCGATCAAGTGAATATTCTTTTTGGGATAGTATCAACAACTTTTACCCCTGCACCCAAGTTTCACACCCTAAATCACGTTTTTCCTGCTGTACAACAATTTAGGATAATATCCGAGCTTCGTGGTAGATTGTATTTGTAGACCAACAGAGCTAATTCTTTTTGATTAGGGGGCTTACTTTTTTAAAAACAAAATCGTATACTTGATTATCAAGGACTTTTAATTGATTTTTCTCTGTTTTTATTTTTTATCGGACAACAATAAAAATATTTAAAACCTCAATTAAATTGACGATTATTGTTGTACATTTGCATCATGAAATACGATTTTGATGAAATAATTCCCCGTCACCACAGCGGATGTCTGAAATATGACGGCTATGAGCCTATTTACGGGGCCTCCGATTTGCTGCCCATGTGGGTAGCCGATATGGATTTTCGAACTCCTGAGGTGGTGTTAAATGCTATTCGGAATCGCTTGGAACACCCGATATTGGGCTACTTTGAACATTCCGACGGCTTCTATGAATCCATTATCGGTTGGATGGCCAAGCGACACCATTGGGAAATTCAAAAAGAGTGGATTGTCTTCTCCCCCGGAATTGTAACCGGTCTATCGGCGCTGGTGGCAGCATTTACCTCCGAAAATGACCGCGTGCTTGTGCAAACTCCCGTATATCATCCTTTCTTCTACGCGGTGCAAAACCAAAATCGTACTTTGGTCGAAAATCCATTGATGGTGGAAAATGGTGCTTACGAAATAGACTTCCCCGACCTGGAACAGAAATTGAAGGCAGGAGTGAAGATGATGATTATCAGCAACCCGCACAATCCCGTGGGACGTTGCTGGACACCCGAAGAACTGACAAAAATAGGGGATTTATGCCTCAAATATAAAACTCTATTGGTGTCCGACGAAATTCATGCCGACCTCATGATGCGCGGTTCCCAACATGCCGTTACTGCAAACCTCTCTCCCGAAATTGCTGCCAATACGATTACCTGTATGTCACCGAGCAAAACTTTCAATCTGGCAGGACTTTCCACGTCCGAAATTATTATCCCGGACCTGACACTTAGAAAACAATTTGTGCAACTGATGAATAAGAAATGGCACCTTGCTGCGGGTAATATTTTCGGAGATGTGGCCCTCGAAGCGGCCTACACGCTTGGCGAAGAATGGCTCGAACAACTGCTCGATTACCTCACGAACAATGTGCATTATTGTAAGGATTTTTTGAAAACCAAACTTCCGAAAATCGCAACCTATCACCATGAAGCCACCTATCTGCTCTGGGTGGATTTTAGCGGCTACGGACTTTCGCATGATGAATTGTCCCAAAAATTGATCAGGGAAGCTAAATTGGCCTTCAACGATGGTGCGATTTTCGGTACCGGCGGAGAACAACATTTTCGTATTAATTTGGCATGTCCCAAAACTACGGTTACAGAGGCCATGAATAGATTGTATTCGATTTTTAAAAGTTAAGATAATGAGAACGAAATTAATAACGGCTGTCATGATGGTGGGCGTGCTTTTTACTGCCTGTAAAAAAGAGGAGAAATTTTCCGAAATTCCCCATATATCTTTTGTCAGTTTTGAAAAACTCGTCGATGGTACCGGAGTCGATAATCAAGGGAAATTGACCATCCATTTTCAAGACGGTGACGGCGATCTTGGTCTCAATGAGGAAGATACACAAGCTCCTTTCGATACATCTTCTGTCTATTATTACAATTTTTTTGTGGACTATTATAAAAAACAGAATGGTACTTTTGTACTCCTCGAACAACTCGATAATTCACGAAATGCCCGTTTCCCGAGGTTGAGCGATGATCTTCCCGAGTCGATCGAAGGTGATATCTCCGTGGTTTTGTACATCAATACATACGACTACACCTCCGTGTACGATACCCTTAAACTTCATTGTTATATAGTGGATCGTGCTTTAAATAAGAGTAATACGATTGTAACCCCGGAATTTGTGGTCAAAAAAAAATAACCAAAAGGATTCAAATTTTTAATATTAATCCCGATGTGTTCAATGGGTAATAACCGAACACGTTTATTATGAAAAAAATGGTTTCTATTGTTGTGAGGTTTCTACTGATTTCGGCAGTTTTATTTAGTTTTACCTCCTGTCATAAGGACGGCGTGTACACGCCCAAGAAAAAAATAAGCCGTATTTATTCCCAAATTTCCGGTCAGACCAAAATGTTGACCGAACAATGGACTTGGGAAGACAATCTATTGTCGGAAATTGATTATTATTATAACGGAACATATAGTCATACCAATCGGTATCAATATGACGGCAAACAATTGACCGAAGTGCTGATTGATGGAGGAGAAATTAGATTTACCTACGACGGTTCGAAACTCGAAAAAATGGAGATGTGGTACAGTGGAAGTTTGCTCTGGAAAGCAAAAGTAACGCACGAGGGAAATAAGATTGTCGAAATCGAATTTACGGAGTATGATGTCTACACGGTGATGAAATCAAGTCGTTTGTCGGCTTACGATGGATTGAAAGGTGTGCTTCCTGAAAGTTCATGTGCTCATATTGCAGATTTTAGTAAGAAAATAGCTGCAAAAGCTGCAAAAACCGGTGCTGAAGTTTGGAATTTGTACTATACGTATGATGGAAATAATATTAAAGAGGAACGTTATGTTACTGCAGGAGAAGAGGATAAATATGCTTATACTTACGATAAAGAGCACAATCCGTTTTTTAATTTATTGGTAGGCGGACAAAGTTACAGTGATTATGAATTTTCGAAAAATAATATCATTAATGTGGTTTATACGAATAATTATGATGGAGATTATTCTGAAACAGAATTCAGTTATGTATATAAAAATAGTTATCCCATTGAAAAAACAACCTTTTATGTGTCCGACAATTCTTTCGGAGCAACAGATTATTATGAATATGAATAATAAAATATGAAATATTGCTAAAAGACCTCTCTCGGGAGGTCTTTTTTGTTTTGCTTATCATGGTGGAGGAAAGTTAAAATTAGCGTTAATATTAACAAATTGAATGTGTTTCAAATATTCATTATTATAGAGGAAAATAAAACAATTTATGGAGCATTTTAAAAATAACCCACTCATTATAAGTAAATTAAAAAATATTATTCAAAAAGTGTATTTTATTAATTTTTTTTATTTAATTTTGCCTGACGATATTTTAAACATATTAATATAATTAGTCGACCCTTAATTAGTGATAACTAATTAAAAATCAATAAAATAAATATAAAAATAGTTGTATAAATCAACAAATTTTTGTATTTTTGCAGTCTAAAACTTGCAAAATCAATGTATAAAAAACAGACCAAGACATCGCAATCCTCCTTGTTTTTCACCTTGGAAGATCAGTTAAATCCTAAACATCCCTTGTTTATTCTCGCCCATAAAATACGATGGGAAGTTTTTGAAGATACATTTAAGCCACTTTATTGTCAAGATAATGGACGTCCGTGTAATCCGGTCAGATTAATGACAGGATTGCTGATATTAAAGCATTTAAGAAATGTATCGGATGAAGGAATTGTGGAACAATTTCAGGAAAATGTTTACTACCAATATTTTTGTGGAATGGAAGAAATATCGATATCTCAGCCGTGCAATCCGAGCGATTTGGTGCATTTTAGAAATCGGATTGGCGAAGAAGGAATCGAATTGATTTTGAAAGAAAGCATTTCAGTCAATGAAGAACATCGCGATGACGATAATAAACCGGCATTTATAGATTCGACTGTACAAGAAAAAAATATCACCTATCCGACCGACGCTAAATTAGCAAAGAAGATTATCAAAAAATGCCAAGAACTATCATCAGATTTTCAACTTCCTGTACGACAAAGTTATACAAGAGTTTTAAAAGGACTGTATCGAGACCAACGCTTTCGCAATCATCCTAAAAATCGGAAGAAAGCCCTTAAAGCCGACAAGAAAATCAAAACGATAGCCGGGCGTTTGGTGAGAGAATT
>Ga0116193_1001001_pt1 | contig 24941 bp, 18 predicted proteins | sample AD_UKC115_MetaG_FD_89892 | JGI IMG/M metagenome (GOLD analysis project Ga0116193, IMG submission 89892) | Active sludge microbial communities of municipal wastewater-treating anaerobic digesters from Hong Kong - AD_UKC115_MetaG | ecosystem: Engineered > Bioreactor > Anaerobic > Digestate... | reverse complement strand
CATATCTAAATTGTTGATCTTATTAGGCTTAACGGAGAATGAGCAAAGCCAGCAAAAACACAAGTAAAACAATTTTCCAAATATTGAAATTGTAACCATGCTGCTGGAAGGAGTCAGCAAGGTGTCCAAAATGAACAACAGTTAACGGGGCAGTTGATCAAATCGCATTTCTGAAAACGTCGCGAAGAATAAAAAACAAGCGAGCACGATTTGCATAAAGCTATATTTCTCAAACCTTTGCGATAAGCCCTCTCCATTGTTTCTTCAGAGATTCGAGACTTGGTGTATTCCTTGCAGTTGCCGCTGTTGTGCGAAATCGACAACTTTGATTCTGCGCTGGTTTCGATGTCGGCGGGGTAAGCCCGGCGCCGGCTGATTGCATGAGAATGTGAGCAACGAATCATGCCACACGAACATACAATAGATAAAGAAGTCGCAGCCGCCAGCATCTTCCGCAGTCCCCGCGCGCAGGGCCGGCCCGGAACGGTGGAGACGCTGGAGATGATTCTCGATTATGAACTTCGCAGCGCTTTGCGCTATCGCCGTTTCGCCAGCTTGGTGCTCATTAGCCATTCTCCCGATCGGGAATTGATGCAGGTGCTTGATGGTAATTTGCGGGCATGCGACCAAGTGTTCGAAATCAACTCCAATGTGGCGGTTTTGATGGCGGAAACGGACAAGGCCGGCGCGTTGATTGCCATTGGCCGAATACGAGAGGTGAGTAAAGGTTTGCTGGATGTGCGCTTTGCCATCGCTTCCTTTCCAGAAGATGCGCGCGGCACAGCCGAACTGCTGTGGGCCGCTCATCGGCGATTGGACAAGGCGCAGGACCAGGAAGTAGGCACGGCTGTAACTGTGGGCTAAAGGATGGTTCACGACTGTAGGCCCTTGGGGCTATTTCAGTTATAGAAAGGAACCGTAAATGTCTTATCTTCCTGCGTTGTTTCACCGAATTGCGGTTCCAGCGTCCCGTCTAAGCTGGCTTGGGACTCTGGCCGTGACACTGGCATCTTCAATGCTTCTTGCCTGTGCTCACAAGTATCCCCTTTCGACGCTGCCACCGCCGCCGAATCCGGAAAGCGTCACATTACAGCCAGGGGATGAAATTGAGGTGCTGTTCCGTTACACACCGGAGTTGAATTCCCGCCAGATGGTTCGTTCGGATGGCAAAGTTTCCCTCGAATTGCTCGATGACGTCACGGTGGCAGGAATGACTCCCATGCAAGCGGACCGAAAATTGACAGCCTTATACCAGAACGAACTTGTCGATCCGGCATTGACGGTGGTCGTGCGCAACTCCAGCAACCAAACGGTCTATGTCGGGGGCGCGGTGACCAAGCCGGGCATGGTGCCGCTCAACCGCAAACTAACGGCCATGGAGGCGGTCATGGAGGCTGGCGGATTCGATATCCGTGAAGCACAGCCGCGCAAGGTGATCGTGCTTCGGCATATCGGCGGCAAACAGCAGGTGGCGCGCACGATCGACTTGAAGCATCCCCTGGAGGCCGACCGAAGCGAGGCTTTCTACCTGGCGCCGCAAGATGTGGTGTATGTCGAACAGTCCAAGGTGGCGAAGTATGGCCACTTCGTCGAGTCGTACATCACGCCCACGGCCAGCGTGGTTCAAACCTTCATCAATTACGCCCTGCTGCTCGAAGTGCGCAGGGGCAACAATAATAGCAGTAGCGGTAAATAGACTGTGACTTTTGAGAGGGGCCATAGTTATGGCAAGAGATGAAAAACCAAACCTGCCAATTCGCATGAACCCGGAGCATTTGCCCCCCGCCGTGGGTTTGTCCGGTTTCGAATTGGATATGTATCGCGTCCAGAAAAACTTGTATCCGGCCGCTCCGGCCGCGGAGGACATGCCTTCGGGTTTTTCGATGCGCGATGTGCTGATGCCGCTGTTCCGGCACAAATTCATGATCCTGTTCCTGTTTGTCCTGTGTTCACTTGCCTCATTCCTGTACGTCTCCAGTGTGCCCGACACGTATGTGAGCGAGGCCCGGATCATGTATTCGGAAAAAGTGCGCGACATGGTGGTCAATCCCACAGGCGAAGGCGGAAGTTTTCTGACCTCCGACAATCATGCAATGTCCAACAGCGGCCGGGCCGAAATGAGCATTCTGCAAAGCACCAAACTTGCAGAACAAGTCGTGGAGCAGATCGGCGCGGAGCGGCTGTTGAGCGCGCCGGCCGCCACGAGCCAGGCCCCGCAGACCATGTCCGTTGGATGGAATTACGAGCAGTTGAACTGGTTCGGACGGTCGTTGTATTGGGCGGCGCAAGCCAAAACGCGCCTGGTCAAGGCGCTAAATCTCACGCCACCCGATCTGGATTCGAAGCAGCAGGCAATGATGGCTTTTACGCGCAACTTGACGGTGCGGCCGGAAAGCCCCGGCAGCCCTATTCTGATTATCAGCTACTCGGCCCTGAATCCAAAATTGGCGCAGGATGTGCTGAACTCGCTCATGCAATCTTATGAAAAGACACACAACGACCTGAACCGTGTGGCGAATCCGGCCATTTTTGAAAAGCAGATGCACGAAGCAGAGACCAAATTAAAGGAAAAGCAGGATCAATTGGCTGCTGAACGCAAGAAAATGGGCATTGTTTCGCTGGATGCGCAGAAGGAAATGTATGTGCGCGAACTGGAGGACCTGAAAGCAAAATTGGATGAAACGCAACGCCAAATGCAGTCGGCGAATATTCAGGTCACGGCCCTGAGCGAAACGTTGAAAAAGCCAACAAACCCAGAGCAATTAACGCCCGGTGATGCGCGTGATCCCGCGTTGGATTCCTTGCGCCAGAAAATCGTGGATCTGCGCATGCAGCAGATCGACCTGGGCAAGCGCTACAAGGCCGGGTCCACTCCCATGCGCAACCTCGATGACCAGATTGCGGAGCTGGAAGGCATGATGAAGAAGCAGGCCACCTCCAGCGTGAAATTCAGCGACCCCGTCCGGCGCCAACAGGAATTGGATTTGCTCAATCGCAAAGTGGAATTGCAAGTCAGCCAGGCCCATGCCGAGGCCTTGAGCAACGCGCTGGATAAAACGCGCACGGAGATGAATCAACTGCTGGCCAACGAGATGTCGATCAAGCGGCTCGAGGCGGAAGTGGAAAACGCCTACAGCGACATGCAGCAAAGCCGCAAGAGCTATCAAATTGCGAAGCAGGCCGACTTGTTCAACAACGAGGCATCCTCCAACCTGATGGTCATGCAGGATCCAACCCTGCCGCCCATCAGCGCCAAGGATCCGAAGAAATTGTTGGCCATCTTAATTTTCGGGATGTTTGCAGGCCTGTTTGGCGGAGGAGCCATGGCGTTCATGATGGATTTCCTGAATCACACGATCCGCACCAATGAGGATGTGGAGAAATGGCTGGGGCTGCCGGTTTTGACCGCGATGCCCTTAGCACGGAAGCACCTGCCGGAGTTGAGGGAGGATGTCCTGTGAGCCCGCAACGCATGCAACCGCCTCCGCTGCTGCAAGAACCGATGGAAACGCTCAAGGGGCGCATCATTGGCCAACTAAACGGCAAATTTGCCGGCCCGTTCGCCCTGGGGTTTATTAGCTGCGTCAAAGGCGAAGGCGTCACGAGCGTCGCCTCAAATTTCGCCGCCAGTCTGGCATCGGATGTCCGGCGGCGCATCGTGATCATGGATGGCAATCTGCAAACGCCCGCCGAAAAACTGCCGATGCTGACCGAAAAACAACAGGAACCCGACCCGGGCGAAGATGGCGGCACGCTGGCGCCGCGGCCCATCTGGCAGATGACCAACGCGCATCACAACATTGACCTGATGTATAGCCGTATCCCGTTTGCCAATCCCGGACGCGTCTATGGCGCGGGCCGTTTTGGCGAGTTACTGAGGCAATTGAAGGAGCATTACGATTTTGTCGTTGTGGATTGCCCGCCGCTGCTTGGGGTCAGCGGCGCGGCCATGCTTGCTTCGCAATGCGACGGCGCGATCCTGGTCGTGCAGGCCGGGCGCGTTCGCCGTGAAGTCGTCCAGCGTTGCATCCAAAACCTTGAGGCCACCGGCGCCAATCTGCTTGGCGTCGTCCTGAACAAGCGCCAGTACCCGATCCCAGCATTCATATACAAGCGCTTGTGATGTGCAGGCCGGCACAGGTGTAAGATTACATGCTGAATCTTAAGACGAAATTGCATGAGGCAAAAAGCCACGCGGATCCGGCGGCAAAGTCCGCGGAACCTGACTTAGCCCCCGCGGAGCTCTTCGAGAAGGAACTGGAGCGCGAAATTTTTCGTTCCGACCGAAGTGGATCGCCGCTGACCTTATTGCTGTTTGATCTGCGACAAACCTTCGCCGATGAGGGGCAGCGCAAGGCGGCGATGAACGAATTGGCCCGGGCGCTGTGCCGTTGCTCGCGCCGCACTGACAGCCGCGGCTGGTTTCGCGACACGCGGACACAAACAGAACGCGCCGGACTGCTCCTGCATTCCACGACGCCACAAAAAGCAGCCCGCATCATTCGTTCCGTGCGGACCTGCCTGGCCGACAATGGCTTTGGCGAGGATGGATGGCCGCGTGAAATCTCCTGCGAAATCCTGGCCTATCCCCCCGATACGCCCATCAATGATCCGCATGAGCATGATACGGAAACACACGACTCCGAACAAGGGGCGGACCGGCGGCATGAGGGCAACGGGCATCATGCCAATGGCAACGGAAACGGCAATGGCGCCACCGGCCAAAATGGCAACGGGCATCATCGCGAATCGCATTTGCAGGATTTTGGCGATCTTTCCATTCGCCTGCGCTCGCGCCACATGGCCGATGTGATGGGACGCCCGCTCCCGCTATGGAAACGGAGTTTGGACATTCTCGGCGCCGGCATAGGACTGCTGTTGCTATCTCCCCTGCTTCTGCTCATTGCAGCAGCCATCAAGATAACATCGCCTGGCCCGATCTTCTTTAAACAGGAGCGCATCGGGTACCTGGGGCGTCCTTTCCTGTTTTGGAAATTCCGTTCCATGCGCCACAACTACAATCCGGTCGAGCATCAAAAGCATTTGGAGACATTGATAGCCGAGGAAAACGGCAGCGAAAAACCGATGGTAAAATTGGATAAGGGCAACCCGGCGATCACCCCTATTGGTCGCCTGCTTCGTTTGTCCAGCCTGGATGAGTTGCCACAATTGATCAATGTCCTGCGCGGGGAGATGAGCCTCATCGGGCCGCGGCCCTGCCTGCGCTATGAAGCCGAAAAATATTTGTGCTGGCACAGTCGTCGCTTCGACGTGGTTCCGGGAATGACAGGCCTATGGCAAGTAAATGGAAAGAACCGCCTGACGTTTAAGGAAATGATTCGTTACGACATTGAATACGCGCGCCATTGTTCATTCCTGTTGGATATGAAAATCCTGCTGCAAACACTCCCCACGATCTGGAACGACATTAAGCAGGGAATTGCGCCGCAGAATCCCGTCGAGGTGCCAAATGTCAGACAAGCCTAAAGTTGCCGTAATTGGATGCGGTTATTGGGGTCCCAATCTCATCCGCAATTTCTCCGCGCTCTCCGCCTGCCAAATGGCGCTGATGTGTGATGCCAGCCGTGATCGATTGGCGCACATGAAGGGGTTGTATCCCTGGGTGGAGACCACCCATTCCGTCGATGAAGTGATGTCGCGCAAGGACATCGATGCAGTGGCCATCGCCACCCCGATCAGCACGCATTTCGAACTGGGGCGGCGGGCGCTCATGGCCGGCAAGCATGTGTTCATCGAAAAGCCCATGGCGGCTTCGGTTCAGCAATGCCAAGCGCTCATCAGTTTGGCCGAGGAACAGAACCGCACGCTCATGGTGGGGCACACGTTCGTCTATACGCCGGATGTACGTTTCATTAAGAAAGTGATCCAATCGGGCGAATTGGGCGAGATCTATTACGTCAGTTCTCAACGGCTGAACCTGGGCCTCTTCCAAAAAGATATCAATGTGGCCTGGGATCTCGCCCCGCACGACCTCTCCATCATTCTCTTCCTGCTGGAATGCTCGGCGCTGGCGGTGAATTGCCAGGGGCGCGCGCACCTCAACTCGCACGAAGATGTGACCAACATGTCTTTGGAATTGAGCAACGGCACGTTTGCCACGATTCAAAGTAGTTGGCTGGATCCGAATAAGACGCGAATGATGACCATTGTGGGCAGCAAGGGCATGATCGTTTATGACGACGTGGCGCAGAATGAAAAGGTGCGCATCTATGACAAGCGCGTCGAAGCCCCGCCGCATTACGACACCTTTGCCGAGTTCCAATTCTCGTATCACTATGGAGACCAGAAGATTCCCTACATTCGCCAGATGGAACCGCTGCGCGTTGAATGCCAGCATTTCATGGACTGCATTCAGTCGGGCGATTGCCCCGACAGTTCGGGGCGCGAAGGGTTGCGAGTGGTGCAGATTCTCGAGGCGGCATCGATGTCATTGAAAAACGGCGGCTGCCGAATCGAAATTCCTTCGCTCGAGGAATTGCAAACGAGCGAATCGTTAAGCATGGCAAACGGCTGAGGTGCCGCAGTTCATGGAATCATCAATGAATAAGAAATCAGGGGCGGCTGAACAACGCGTTCACCGCCCCTCTTTGCTAATCAACGCCATGAGCAATTGGGCCACATTGGGCGCCAACATGGTTGTGGCGTTGTTCATTACGCCTATTATCATCCGCAAATTGGGGCTGGGCACGTATGGCATTTACGATCTCGTCGGCACGATCGTGGGCTATTCGGGCTTGCTGGATTTAGGAATCACCTCAGCCATCATGCGCTATGCCGCCCGGTATGCCGGCCAGCGCGACCGCGATGGCTTGAACCGCGTTTTGAATACTTCGCTGCTGGGCTTTGTAGGCATCGGCCTGTTTGTCTTCCTGCTGACGATTGTGCTTTCCGGCCCGTTGGCGCATTTCTTCCATATCAATGCGCAGGACACGAATACCTTCCGCCTGGTGATCATCCTCTTTGGCCTCTCCGCCGCCCTGACATTTCCCGGCACGGTCTTGTCAGTATTTGTGGCGGCACATGAGCGTTATGTGCTTTTCAACACGGTGAAGATCATTGCCGCCTGCTTCCGCGGGGCATTCGCCCTGACGGTCTTGTGGTCGGGCGGAGGCCTGGTGGCGTTGAGTTGGGTCACCGTGATTATCAGCGCCATGATTCTGGGCATGAACTTGGTGCTGGTTCTGCGGTTCATCGACGGTGTTCGTTTTTCTCCCGCCTACCTCAGCCGGTCGATGGGAAAGGAATTGACCTCCTTTGGCCTGTTTACGTTTGTCAATAAAATCGGCGATGTGCTGCGCTTCCGCATGGATTCCGCCGTCATTGTTCGCTTTCTCGATCTAAAGTCCAACGGCCTATATGCATTAGGCGGTTTGATGTTCAAAAATGTATTCAAAGTAACCATTGCCTGCAGCGGCGTGACGTCGCCACGACTGGCCGCCTTGGCCGGGCGAGAGGATTTAACGGAGTTTCGCAATGCTTATCTGCGCTTTTCCCTGGTCATTTCAGTATTTGCCTGTTCCGTGGCAACGCTGATGTTCCTGGTCGTTCCTGATTTCATGTTGCTTTGGGTGCCGCGTCCGCCCGCCGAGGTCAAGGTGGCTATCACAGTGTTCTTCATTCTCTTGGGCGGCATGCTGCCTGATGTAATGACCAATGTGACGAACAATGCGCTGCAGGCCATCCGCAAGCATCCATTCCTCGCTTACCAGACAGCATTGGAGGGGGTGGCAAACCTCATCTTGTCTATAATTTTGGTTCATTACTTCGGCTTGTATGGCGTAGCCATTGGCTCGGCCGCTCCAGCGCTGGTCACCAAAATTATCATTCAGCCGATTTACTCCACGCGCGTCATTGGCATTCCCTGGAGCGTGTTCTTCGTAAAGATTATCGCTCGGCCTTTGGCCGTAATGAGTTTGACCGGCATGATGATTCACCTGGTTGGCTCGCGATTGTTTGGCTCCTTCATCGCCCCATCGTATGTGTTGCTGGCGATGAAGGCAGCGCTTGTGGCCGCCGTCATTGCATCCGTGGCGTATTTCCTCTGCATGGATGCGGACTTTCGCCGCCGGATGGCGATGAAATTGTCGGGCATTCCAGCCTCATTGCGCATGCGATTTGGACTGAGTTCCAGTTAAAACCGGCAAGCTTTGTGCTTTCTTCACGTCATGTTCGCAGGTCCATGGGCAGGCAAAAGCAAAAGGGATTTCAAGATGAAAGCGCGCTCACTTCTTCAGTTGTCCTTCGTAGCGCGCGCGGAACCGCTGGCGAGCGAGAAGGTTCAGCCGCCGCATGCATTGCCTCGAATCACCTTTGTTCTGCCCAGACGCGGAGCCTCCGGCGGCACGCGCGTGACGGTGGAGATGGCGAACAGATTGCTGCACCGCGGCTATGACGTGCGCATTGCCTGCCGTTCTCTTGTTCAAATGTCCCTTCGCGGCTTGCGCCAGCAGCTTAGAATGTGGCGCTGGCAAATGAGCGGCGGGGCACATAATGATTGGCTCCGCCATTATCACGGCCCGCTGGCTTGGTTTCATAACCTGCAGGAGGTTGGATTTGAGCCGGGCGAATTGGTCATTGCAGTTGGCTCATTCACTATTGCCGATGTTTATGCCTTGCAAGGCGATATCTGCAAATTGCGCTATTGCCATGGATTCCGCGAAGATCTGCCGGATTTTATGCGCCAGGTGTGGACCGTTTCCATGCCAACCATTGCCGTTTCGCCTACGCTTTCGGCTCGTGTCGAGCAGTATTGCGGCACGCCTCCCTTGGAATTGATTCCCAACGGACTTTCGATGGAAGAGTATTTTGATGAACATCGCACACGCGATGGCATTGGTATCATCTACAGCAGCAACTACAAGAAAAATCCCGAGTTTATTTTCAAACTGCTGCATGCATGCGCTGAACGCCTGCCCCATATCCCATTGTATTCCTTTGGAACCGAGGTGCGTCCCCGCGAAATGCCGCGCAGAGTGCAATATGTGCGCAGCCCTTCGCTGGAAAAAGCGCGCGAGCTGTATAACCGCTCCATGATATGGCTGGTGGCCAGTCGCTCCGAGGGCTTTTCCCTGCCAATCCTCGAAGCCATGGCTTGCGGTTGTTGTGTGCTCAGCACGGATCACGACAGCGCTTCGGGCATTGTTTCGAATGGTAAAAACGGGCTGCTGCTGCCAGTGGATCAAACTGAGGCATTTCTTCAAGCCATTGAACGCCTGGTATATTCAGATGCCGAACGACAGGCCATGATCGAAGCGGGCAAGAAAAAGGCGCAGAGTTTCAGTTGGGATCACGCCACGGACCGCATGGAGCAGTTCCTTTGTCGTTTTCATCAGCAATGCGCGCGAGGGCAGCACAATGGCCGGTGACCTGTATCGCGTTTGCCTGTTGGGCGCTTCGCTCGATAATCCAAACCGTGGCGTCTCGGCTCTGGCCATGTCGCTAATTACGCTGATCTCGCGTCATTGCCCGCAGGCGCAATTTTTCTCGTTGTATGGAAGCCGTCATCCCAGCGTGACGACAGTCAAGGTCAATGACCGCTCCATTCCGGTGATTAACATAAATTTCCGCCGCAGTTTTTCCAGCCGGTTCAGCGAACACATTCTAGTCATTCTATTATTCGCAGCTATTTACCGAATACTTCCCTTTGAATCCCTGCGCCTGCGCATTTGCCGCCAGTGTCCATGGATTGATGCCCTGCATCGGGCCGATTTGATTGGCGAGATTCGGGGCGGCGATAGTTTCAGCGATATTTATGGATTCAAAAAATTCTTCTTTGGCGTGCTGCCGACGTTTACGCCCTTGATCATGGGCAAGCCGCTGGTTTTGCTGCCCCAGACGTTTTTGCCATTCCGCTCGCGAGTCGCCGGGGCTATGGCTCGGTGGATCATACGGCATTCCAGCAATGTATATGCGCGAGACAAGAACAGCCTGCAGGTTGTGCGGGAGATGCTTGGTCCGCATGAGCGAAAGGCACACTTTTGTCCCGACGTGGCGTTTGCACTGGAGCCGGCGCTGCTGGCGGTTCCGCCATTGACTCCCCCGCTGACGCTGACCGATGCCTCAGTCGTGGGAATCAACATTAATGGGATGCTTTACACCCAAGGCGACAAGGATCGCTTTAATCTAAACGGCAGTTACCGCCGTTTTATTGACCAACTCGTGGAACGCATCCTCACGCAGACCAGGCTGCACATCGTGCTTGTGCCGCATGTGTTCAGCGATGAATCGCAAGACGACCTGCAGCCTTCGCGCGAAGTGGCGCAAGCCGTGCCGCCGGAACATGCCTGGCGCGTGCATTTGCTGAACCAGCCGCTGGGGCCCGCAGAATTGAAGGCCATCATCGGACGCTGCAATTTCTTTATCGGCTCACGCATGCATTCCTGCATTGCAGCCCTGTCACAGTCGATTCCGTGTATTGGCATCGCCTACAGCGGCAAATTTTCCGGCGTCTTTGAATCCGTGGGAGCCGGGTCGCTCGTTATTGATGCCGCGCAATATAATGCCGCAACGCTGGTGGATCACGTTCTGAATCGGATGCAGACCTCAAGTGAGGCACTGGAGTTGCGCACGCATGTGGAAGACATCCGTCGTCAGTTAAATAGCGCGTTCGGCGAGATAACTGCCGCCCCGCACCTCGGGCAACTGCATCGCGATCGGCATGCGGGGCCAACCAAACCAAAGGTGGCAAAAACGTAGATGGAAGGATTGACCGCGCTTGTGGCCCTAATGGGCTTCCTGCTAGCCTTTACGCTGAAACCGCATAAGGCACTGGTGGTGTATTGCGCGGTACTATTCGCCTATCCCGGCGCCATGACCATCTCCATGGGCGATGTCAGTTGGAACGCCCCACGCATCGTCGCCATCGGGTTATTTGCAAATGCCGCCTTCAAGAGCGGCGGATGGAAACGCCTGCGCTGGAGTTGGCTGGACACATTCATCATGTTGTCCTACCTCATGGCATCGGGCGCGGCCATGGCTAATGCCCCTGTCAAGACCGTTCTCATTCGACAAGTGGGCGGTGGATTATTCGATGCCATTCTCCCCTACCTCTCGGCGCGCATGGCGCTGGATCGGCGCGAGAATGTTTTCACCTTCAGCAAAGGGCTCGTGTATATCGGCCTGCCGCTGGCCGTGATGGGCGTTATTGAATCCATTACCGGCCATAGTATTTATGACTACTTGACGCGCTACTATGGATTCGGCCTGGGCAGCGAAGAAGATATCGTCAAACAGATGCGCCAAGGATTTTATCGCGCCTCGGGTGCATTTGGCGTGTCGATCCTGATGGGGCTGTTCTTCGCCGCATTGGCCACAAGCACGCTCGGGCTTTGGAATTCACGAACCAATTGGAGCAATGTCAAAGTTGGCTTGTTCTTCTGCATCCTTGTCTCAGGCGTGCTCTCCTCGATGTCCAGTGCTCCGTTGTTTGCCCTGTTTGTGGGATTGTGCATGGTGATGGTTTTCCGGCTGCGGCAGTATTGGCCGGCATTGGCCGTGGCCGTGTTCGCATGCATCCTCTTTGTCGAGATTTACAGCAACCGGCATTTTTACTACGTGTTGACGTACCTCTCGTTTGACACAAAGACAGCTTGGTACCGCATTGCCCTGATCAATGAGACCTTTGGCGGCGGCATGACTGGCCATTGGCTGCTCGGGTATGGCTACGTGGGCATTGGGCCGGGCAATGACAACACGAACTTTTTTTGGGAACACCAGGACCTGACCAACATTTACATCGCGACTTTGGTGCGCTTCGGGCTGGTTGGTCTGCTGCCGGGGCTGATTGTCAATGTCCTCTATTATTATCGCCTCTATAAGGCAGCCCATAGCACAAATGATCCTAATGACCTTTGGTATATCTGGTGCATTTCCTCGGCTCTGGTGGGATGGAATGTTGCGATGATGACCGTGGCGGCCTTCCGCCAGATCGATACGTATCAACACTTGTTGATTGCCTTGAGCCAGAACCTACCGCTGATTGTCAGCCAAAATGCGCCCGGCATGGCGCATGCCCCCGCACCAGCGACGGCTTTCAATCGGCGCCCCTGGAGATATAGCCATGCTCGACATTTCAGTGGTAATCGTCAGTTGGAACGCCCGGAATTACCTGCGCAAATGCCTGAACTCCCTCCGGACAGCTACTCAGGGGCTTAACTCAGAAATTATCGTTGTGGATAACGCCTCGCAAGATGGCAGTCCCGAGATGACGGCCGCGGAATTTCCCGAAGTGCAGGTGATTCAAACCGGGGCCAACCTGGGTTTTGCCAAGGCGAACAATATCGGCATTGGCCAAAGTCATGGCCGCTATCTGTGCCTGGTCAATTCCGATGTTGAAGTCGAAAAGAACTGCATACACAAGTTGGTGGCCTTTTTAGATGCCAACAAAGACATTGGCATTGCCGGACCGAAAATTTATGGTCGCGACGGACAGGTGCAAAGCTCGTGCTTCCGCTCCCCCAACCTCCGCAACACAATCTGCCAGACACTGGCGCTGTATCGCGTGTTTCCTAAAAATTCATTATTCTCGGGATGGGAAATGAAGGATTGGACATTTGACTCGACTCGCGATGTGGATGTGCTCTCCGGCTGCTTCTGGATTGTGCGGCGCGAAGCGCTGGAGCAAGTCGGTTCGTTGGATGAAAACTTCTTCATGTACGGCGAAGATTTGGATTGGTGCAAGCGCTTCCACCTGGCGGGGTGGCGCGCGGTGTTCTATTCCGAAGCGCAATCCATTCACTACGGCGGTGGCAGCTCGGCCGGAGCGCCGGTACGCTTTTTTATTGAGATGCAAAAAGCGAATCGCCGCTATTGGCGAAAGCATTATGGCTATGCGGGACAATTCTTTTTCACGGCAGTCATTTTCTTCAGCCAGCTAGTGCGTTTGCTGCCGCGCCTGGCGCAATTTGCCATTCAGCCATCCAGCCGGCAGGCCATTCGCCCCAAAATTGACCGCAGCGCTGCTTGCCTGCATTGGTTGGTCTATGGCAAAGCGCGCCTGGGCGATGGAACGGAGATCTCTTAATCATGAATTATGTCATCATCACTCCCGCACGCAACGCCGCAAAGCATATCGAGTTCACGCTGAACAGTATGTCGCGCCAATCGGTTCCTCCCCTCCAGTGGATTGTGGTGAATGATGGCTCGACCGATGAAACTCGCGAGATACTGCGCGTTTGGCAATCACGGTTGCATTTTCTGCGCGTCGTGGATGTGACCCCTGAGGAAAAGCGCAATTTCGCTTCCAAGGTGGCGGCATTTCAACGCGGCTATGCCGAATGCCGCGATTGGAATCCCGACCTGATTGGCAATCTCGATGCGGATATGACGCTGCCGAACGAATACTTTGAACGATTGATAGCGCAGTTTGAATATAACAAGCAATTGGGAATCGGCAGCGGCGTCTATGCCGATGAGATGAGCGATGGCTCGCTTTCGGAAGTTTCCACGCCAGAAGATTATTGCCCGGGGGCTTTGCAGTTGTTCCGGCGCGAATGTTTGGAGGCAATCGGCGGCTATCCGCCATTGGCCGTAGGGGGCATTGACACAGCGGCCGTGCTGATTGCCAAAATGAAAGGTTGGGAGGTTCGCTCCTTTCCCCAATTAAAAACCATTCATCATGGCCGCAAGGAACTGAGCTTTCGCCAAACGCTTCGCACTCGCTTTCGCGAGGGATTGCGCGATCATTGCCTGGGCATGCATTGGGCATATGCCATGGCCAAGATGCTGAAGCGTCTGAATGAACAGCCGAAGATGATCGGCGCATCATGGCGAATGCTGGGATATCTGCGGGCATGCGCATCGAGAACGGATCGCCCGCTGCCGCAGGAATTGGTTGATTTTATTCAGCGCGAGGAATTGGCCAAATTGCGCGGAATGTTCAATCCCGCGCGGCGGGTTATTAAAAGGACAAACCAATGACCGGATGGCTGACTGTCTTTGGCATTGTTTGTTTATTGCTGCTTCTGCATATCTTTATCCCCTGGGGTGTGAAGTTGGCGTTGCGCAAACGCTTTCTGCGTCATGCGCAGCAGTCCGAAGCCATTTTCCTCACGTTTGACGATGGGCCAAACACCCATGCCACCGAAACGCTGCTCGACTTGCTGAAGGAATACCAGGTCAAGGCCTCGTTCTTCATCCTCGGCAGGAACGCGGAAAAAATTCCCCAATTGCTACGGCGCATGAAGAACGAAGGTCATTGCATCGGCGACCATAGTTACTCGCACACGCATGCCTGGAAAACAGACCCGATCTCCACGGCAGTAGATTTATTGCATGGGGCCACGACGCTTAGTTCCATTCTCAACACCCGGCCTCGTTTCTTTCGCCCGCCATTTGGAAAGCTGAATATCGCTTCATTGCTATATATTTGGATGCGCAGAAATGTCGTGGCATTCTGGACCATCGATCCGCGCGATTATGACCAGACTTCCGATGTGGTCGTAGCGGCGCATGTGATCGAACGACTGAAGCCCGGGTCCGTCGTGCTGCTTCATGATGGCTCGCCCGAGAGCGATCGCACCGCCACGAGCACTGTTGATGCTGTCAGGCGCATTCTCGAAGCGGGCAAGGCCAGCGGATTTACCTTTGCCTCGCTCGAAACCCTCTTTCCAATAAAGAGCAATGGATGAACGCACCACCGCAGTTCTTCTTCAGTCGCAACATAAATCTTTTTCTGCTGGTGATTCTTCTTCTTGCCAGCGCTTATTTGCGCTTTGCCGGCTTGACCGCTGATCCGCCGCAATGGCTGGAGCCCACGGCGATCATTGATGAAGGCGAATGGGCCGATCCGGCGCGCGGGCACATCTGGTTCCATGATTACTTCAGCGACGACTTAGGCACGGCTTATTTCGTGGCGCCGCTATATACGTTTCTATTGGAAGGCGTCTATCGCGCCGCCGGAATTGGTCTTGCGCAAACTCGTTCCGTGTCCGCAGTGGGCACGTTGCTCTCCATTGCCTTGGTTGCGTTTTTTTTATGGCGCAATGGCCGTCCGCGCGCGGCGCTTTGGAGTGTGTTGCTCTTAACCATCAGCCCTTTTTATTTGGCGCATAGCCGAGTCGGTTTTATCGAAGGCATTCAGACGCTGGCCGTAATCGCCGCCTTCGTTTTGTGGATGTATAATGAACGCTCGATGTTTTGCGCCTTTATGGCAGGTTTGATTGCCGGTGCAGCCGTTTTGCTGAAGCCCAGTGCCATTTACTCCAGCGTTTTACCCATACTGATGACGGCCTTGCTTCTGTTCCTCATTCGAAGAGGACTGGATGAACCGCCCGCGCGCGATCTGACAAAGCGCCTGGCGGCATTCGTTTGTGGCGGCGCGCTGCTCGCATTGGCATTGCTGCTGATGATCATCCTGCCGCATTGGAATCGCTACTGGAGCGTGCTGTATTACGAAGGCGGCGCCGATCGCATGCCGGCGAAAAACATCCTTACCATGCCTGGTTCCGTGCTGATGTCGCTGCGATCAGGAAATGCCTCCTTCTGGACCATCCCACGATTTACTCCGCTCATTGTTGTGCTGGGCTGGATGGCGACGCTGATGATCGCCACCGTGACGCTGCGCCATTGGAATTCAACAAAATTCCTTCCACGGCTTGATCTTGCGGTGCTGCTCTTTGCGCTGGCGCAATTGGCCTGCCTGCAGGCGCGAACATGGAAATGGAACAGCGATCATTACTTCGTGGTGGTCCTGCCCATTTGGGCCATGATTGGCGGATTGTTTCTGGATCGAACCTGGCATGTCCCCAATGAGCCCTCGCGTCACCTGCATTATTTGGCGCGCGCAGTCATTATTCTTCTCCTTTCGGTGCCGTTCTATATGTTGGCAAAGCCATGGGCCGCCAACGCACTGCGAGTGGCCAGCCAGGGCATCACCGTTGGACAAAAACCCGGAGTCAGCATCTACTTTACCGCCACGCTTTTCTCGTTGCTATGGTTGCTGCTGTGTGCAGCCATCGCAGCAATATGGCGCCATCCCGATAGCAAGGTGCAACAGCTCGAGAAATTCGTGCTGCCCATCGTTGTTCTTGCGGGACTGATTGAAGCGGGCATCATCATTCATGAATGGCGCACACGCCAGTTTACTTTCCTGGCCGCCCAGCAGGCGATGATTGCACATGTGCCTGAAGGCGAAATCGTGCTCGGTTCCGGATCATCCGATTTGTTTATGCCGCACAAGGTGCGCACATGCCGGCGCGTGGAGAATAACGATGCCGAAGGGATCGCGCATCCGCCGCCGAATGAAGATATCTGGCAACGTTTAAAGCCTCGTTTCATTTTAGAGAAAGAGCGATTCAACTTTACGCCGCGAATGCTGCACTATCGCGATTTGATCCAAAGAGGTTATCGTCCCATTGCGCGAGTGGAGATTGGTCCATACTTCGCCGGTGTGCCGCGCTACGTTTATCGACTCTATTCAATAGATAAAGATCGTTTGAAACACCTGCCTGATATCAGTGCTCGTGAAAAGCGCAATGAAGAGCACGCGCCGGTGCTATGATCGCGCGGTTGCAGCGGTTTTTGGCTTGGAGTGGGAAAGTGCCGATGCTCTGCGGCGCCACTTGCGCGCAGTTTTGCGCAGGAACGGCACGGAGCGCGCGGCGGCAATGAGTGGCGACACCCATGATAATAGTTGAAGGCGAATAGTGTTTTGCTCCAATGATGCCGCGTATTGTCTCAGCAATTGACGGCATGTTTTCCCATCTCCCTGCCAGGCAAAGCGTTCTGCCGTCAGCCATGCATAATTCGATAAATAACGCTCCAGCGCATCCCGATATTCAGCCGGGCAACTATGCCGCAAAGGCTCGGGATCTGTCAGGATCGGGGGAACAGGATAATGCCTGGGACGGCCCGCGGAGAGATCCGAATCCTCGCGATGCCAGATCGCTGCTGGCGCTGGATCGCGATAAATCCAATGGTTCAGCGCAATTTGCAGCCAGAGATAAATATCCTCGCCAAAGGTGCAGTGTTGCTCATAAAAGCCGCCATAGTGCAGTAGCACATCGCGCCGCGCCAGCGTGGAACCGGCAAAGAAGAACTCAATGAGCAACTTCATGCGCGCGGCTGGAGTGGCCGGATCCAATCGCCACGGGCCGGGAACAATCCCCAGACTGCGATGAAATGGCTCGCGGCTGACATGCCCTGGATCCCAAAAGCGCCCTCCACAATAGACATCGCATTGCCGGTTGCGATGCAAGTCGCGCATCGCGCGCTGCAAATAATCTGGCATCCATTCATCATCGGCATCCAAAAACGCGACCCATTCGGCGCAACTGGCGCGGATCCCCGCATTGCGCGCAGTTCCAGGACCGGCATTGGCCTGCTGCATTAATTGAACGCGAGGATCATTGAATTGCCGGACGATTTCCTTACTGCCATCGGTGGATTGATCATCCACAATGAGGAGTTCAAAGGATTGAAATGTTTGTGCAAGAATGGAGTTGATCGTGCGCGCAATCGTCTCACGCTTATTGTAAAGCGGCACGATCACGGAAACAGCAGGGGCATGGCTCATGGCACAGTTCTCTTACCGGAAACTGCTGCCGAAAGTAGCAATGAATATGCCTTGCAAATGATCAGCGCAGCATCCACCAATGCGCTTGCACGGCCGTCGGTATAGTCGGCGGCGGTTCAGGCGCTACAAGGCTCAACTGTGCAATCTGCAAATCGCGCGTGCCCGTCGTTCCCGGAGCGGTGATGATCACGCCTATCCCACCAATGGCTGGCAAATCAATGGTGCCACCGCTCGTTGTGGCAAGCGATCCCTCCCCGGCGGCATCCACTTCATCCATATCCGCGCCGCCGCCAGTTGTAATGTTGATCTCCGTCCAACTCACGGCATTGCTGCCGCCAAAGTTGAAGGCAACGACAACAGGAGTGCTCGCCGTGAGCGGAATGGCCTTCGGCGAGGATCGCCACCACGTTTTTGAATCGCGCACCAGGACAGCCATTTGCAGTCCAGCGTTGGTGTTGTCATACACCGTCAGCTCCATGCGAGCCGTTGGGGCGCCTGCATTGACCAGAAAGGCAAAACTATTCTTCTGCCCGGCCGTTCCAGGCGATGTGTCGAAGCGCGTGTAAGCGCGCGATCCGGCAACTACCGCGCCAGGATTAAACAGCAATGTGTCGTTCGCTTTGGCCAGCCCAATCTGGGCAGTGCCCGCTCCACCCGGAGCGGCATACGCGCCCCAAACGTAATTGCTGCCTGATAGGGTTGCGGTATCTAAGGCATGCTGAACAGTCTCATTGTTCGCGGCGTTACTATCCAACGGCGTCCAAGCCGCCACATCAAATGGCTCGGTGAAATTGCCGCGTTCCGGCTCTTTGCCTTGCAGGTTCTCCACATGATCCGCGAATTTGGCGATCTCGGAAATCAACTTGGCCTTGTTCGGCTGTGAATTGCCAAAGCTGGGAGCATATACTTCGCAATAAGTCGCGTTGTTTTCATACAAGTGCTGGTAAACCTTGGTCCAGTCATAGTCCTGCGGCTGGATCATCTGCTCGCCGCGGCAGATGGGTTTTGTGAAAATCACATCAAAGGCGTCTTCAATATCGCTCGTCGGCGCGCCCCAATCGCCATTGGGTCCCCAGCCATTGGCCTGGCAGAAGAACATCGGATTCCACCGGCCGATCTTCGCAATGATGTAGTCGGCAAAAGTATTTGAGATTGAGGTCAGCGGGCCATGGCCCGAAAAAGGAAATTCCACCGCCAGATCCGGCCCGGCGTATTTCAGCGCGATATCCATCAGGCGTTCATGACTCTGAATGAACCGGCTGACGCTATAGCCGGTCATCTTCTGAATCTCCTGCCCATTGTATAGTTCGGCCCAATCCTTTCCATACCATGGCATGTGCATGATGCGCACGCCGTTGGTTCGACACCATGCCGCCAGTTTGGAAGCCATTAAATCGTATTCCGTTTCAAACACCGCATTGGGAGAGCCATCAGTATTGAAAGGATAAGGAACCTTCTCCCCCTCCGTGTTTAAGAAAAACGGGCATCCGTTGCTGAACAAGCGCTGCGGAACCCAGCGCCCGGCCATGAACCGCGGCGTAAATACAAGGCCCTTGGCATCAGATAAATCTTTGGCGCTATCCAGGAGGCTGAAACTCGTATCGATAGCCGCCCAACTGGTGCGAAAGGACAATCCACGCACACGCGGTGTCGCTAAGGCATTATTGATCGCATACTTATCGGCATTCAATTCGGCGGGCGATGTATCCTGCTGAAGAACCCATGTTCCACAAATTGCCTCTTGCGTAGTTGCCGCGTTACTCCATGGGGCAATACAAAGAACCAACAGACAGGCCAGGTTGCTGAGCCGCATCGGTAATTCCCCTTTGTCAGGCATGAATCAATTTGGTTCTTTGCGCATACGCCGAAAATGCTAACACATTGGCTCTGCTCCGCTCAATGGGATTCGGGAAAGCAGAAAGCCCCTCCCGAACTCTGGTTCGAAAGGGGCTTTCCTCTATTGGGCGCCTGCTTTACTGCACCTTAATCATTGTCATTGACCGTGCATGTGCCGGTGGCCTTGGCGATCGTGCAATTGACCGGCTTGGAGAGCGCCACCGCGAACTTCTCCTGCGCTTCCTTGACCTTGTCGCCCACCAGAGCCACGGAGACCTTTCGCGATGTGGTGCCCGCCGTGAATTTCACGGTCCCGTTTTCGGCAATGTAATCGGTCGGGGCAACGGCAGAGCCGTTGGCCGTGATGTAATATACGCTCACGGTTGAAGTGCTTGCCTTGCTCAGCGTAATGATGAACTCCGCCCATTTCGTGCCGCTGTCGCCTTCGGTGATCACCGGATCGGAAATGCTGACCGATGGCAGCGTGGAAACGACGGCATCATCATCGCTGATCGTGCAGATTCCCTGCGGATCAAAGAATCCGGCATCCACGGCGTTGCTCAGATTGATCGAGAACGTCTCATTGTTCTCCTTGGTCGTGTCGCCATTGATCGTCACGGGAATGGTTGCGGTGATCGCGCCAGCGGGAATCGTCACCGAGCCGCTCTTGGCCGCATAATCGTTGTTCGCCACGGTGGCCGTGCCATCGGCCGTCGCGTAATCGAACGTAACGGGATACTGAATGGCAAAGGCCAGCGAGACAGTAAAGTTGACGGTCTTCGTGCCGGAGTTACCCTCGGCAATGCTGATATCGTTGACACTTAGTTTCGGCAGAGCCTCGTCATTCTGAATGATGCCCGTGCCCGTGGCCTTGGCAATCGTGCCGTTGACGGCATTGCTTAGCACGATGGTGAACTGGCTATTGTGCTCATAGATCGTGTCGCCAACGACGCCAACGGTAATGCTGCCGGAGGTGCTGCCAGCCGGAATCGTCAACACGCCAGAGGCCGCGGTGTAATCCTTGCCTGCAATGGCCGTGTCATTGTTCGTGGTGTAATTTACGCTCACCGGCTGCGAATAGGCATGATCCAGCGCGACGGCAAAGACAAAGGGCGTTGTGCCAGAATCGCCTTCGGCCTGCTTGACTCCGGTGATGCTGATGGATGGCTTCTGGTCCACATTCACCAGGCCGGCCACATCGGCATCGCTCAAGACGCGGTTGTAAACGCGCGCTTCGTCAATGCATCCATTGAACCCTTCGGCGCGGTCCCCCGCCATTCCATTATTGCCAAAGTCGGCCGTGGCGGCCATCGAGGTCAGGCCGGTATAAGTGCCCGATCCCTTGAGGATGCCGTTCACATAGACCTTGTAATTGGCGCCATCCCACGTAAGCGCGACATGCGACCAGACCGACAGCGGCAAGGCCTGGATATTGGTCAGAGTCGTGTGGCTGCTGCCCAATCCCAATGAAAGGTTGCCGGTGGCATCAGCGAAATAGAGCTGAATGCGGTTGTTCCACGAAGCCGTGGCATGGCCGAAGATGAATTGCGCCGTGGACGTAAAGCCGCCGGGGCGAACCCATGCCGCCACGCTGCCGGCATTGGCGCTGAGGCCATTGATGGGCACCTGCACATAGCCCGCACTGCCGCCGCAATGCACCGCGCCATTAATCTGGCCATCGGTCCAGCTGTTAATGTTCGCCAGCGTGCCGGAATTGTTCATGCCCGAGGCATCCGTCGCCGTCAAACCAGCGGTTTCATCTAATTTCAAGTAGCTGACGAGACCATCGGGATTGACAGCGTCATCGGAGACGATGCTGCCTGCCGCTTGGGCGCGTGAAATCGTGGCATTCACTGGCGAGCTCAGATTCAATGCGAAGTATTCATTGGATTCATATTTCGTATCGCCAACGACATTGACCGTAACAGTCTTCGACGTCGTTCCCGGGGCAAAACTCAGCGAACCGTTAGCGGCCTGGTAGTCATTGTCGGCCAGCGTGGCGCTGCCATCGGCGGTGGCGTAGTTCACATTGACGGTATTGGTTGCCGCGGCCGAAAGCGTGACGGTGAAGGTCAACGCGGTCGTGCCGGAATTGCCTTCCACAATCGAAGCATCAGCAACGGAAATGGCCGGAACCGTGGCAGTGTCGTCATTCTTGATCGTGCCCACTCCCTGCGCATCGGCAATGGTCGCATTGGCCGCATTGGTCAGGTTGACGTAGAAATTCTCGTCCCCCTCCACCTTGGTATCGCCATTCACCATGACCGCAACCGTCTTGCTCGTTGTGCCGGCGGGAATGGACAGCGTGCCATTGGCGGCGGCGTAATCACTGTCGGCCACGGTGGCGCTGCCATCAGCCGTCGCATAGTTCACGGTCACGTTCGATGCGGAAGCCGCCGAAAGATTCACGGTGAAATTCGCGATGGTCGAGCCAGAGTTGCCTTCGTTAATGGTCACATTGCCAATGCTTAAGCTAGGCATCGGGGGCGGCGTCGTTCCCCCCTTGAATTCATACGAGCCGATATCAGGCGAGGAACCCTGCGGACGCGCAGTGCCATCCAAGTCGCTCGCAATGCTCAGGTTCGAGGCCTTGTCAATGGCAGGGCTGCCGCTGAGCAGGTGATAATCGTCGGCCGCAAAATTAACGAATTTCGGATCCACATTCAGAATATCATTGGGGAATTTCGTGGCCGACTGGGTCGTGCCCGGCGTGTAGATCAGGTTGTGATCGGCGCTGATTGTGGCGCCGGAATCGGCGAAATAAATGCTGCCGGCTTTGTAAAAGACGTTGTTCTTCACTTCGCCGGTGGTGCCGGGGCGGAAGCCAACGCCGTTGATTTCCATGCCCACCACAGTGTTGTTGTAGAATTTGACATTGCGAAAATAATGCAAATCCACCGTCCACGACCAGCAACGCCCGAAGACGTTGTTGCGGAAGGTGATGTTGTACGTGTTGTTATAAACCTTGGCCTCGCCCATCATGCCTTCGGCGCAATCGAACACACGGTTGTTCTCAATCAATGCGTTCTGCAGATACTCGCCATTGTTGTCATAGCTCTGAAAGCCATCAACATGGGCCGTGCCGATTTCGGACTTCAGTGAGCCGTGGAAGTAATTGCCGCGCACCACGACATTGTTGCCGAAGATGCGCGTGTAATCGCAATCCATGCCGCTGGTGCGCTGGATCAGCCGAACAATTTCATTGTTCTCCAGCAGCGAATTGTCGCCATTGGCATTGATGCCGGCATTGCAGCCATAGATATAGTTGTTGGTCATCTTGGTATTGACGGGCCAGGGCTTGTTCCAATGATACATAATGCCCTTTTCCATCATGTCGTGAATGTAGCAATCATCAACGATATCGCCATCTTTGCGCACGACCACGCCGCAACCGGCCAACCCGGTATCGGTGTTGGTGATCTCAAAACCAGAGACTTTCACGTATGCGGCGTTCAGGTCGAAGCCCTTCATCTTGACGCTACGGCGCGGACTGGCCTGAAAGGTGATGGGGGCGCTGGAACTGCCCGCGCGCGTGACGGTGACACGCTCATTATACGTGCCGGAGCTGACGACAATGGTGTCGCCGGCATTAGCGGCGTTGGCCGCGGCTTGAATGGTCGAGTAACTGCCCGGCACATTCAACGTCGCGCCTTGCGCCGCGCGCCCCAAACTCAACACACCGATCACCATGACGGCATATTTCGCTGCGGTTTTGGCGCCTGCTTTTACCCTGCTCCAGTTTGACATGCAAATTCTCCCTGCTCGATTTGTTGAAGACACCCGACAAATCCGCGCGTTGCTCCGAGGTTGTTCAACCTGTGGATGCGGACAAAATACGATCAGCCGCAAGGCGTTATGATGCCGCCGGCGGATCTCACAGCACGAATGATGAGTTAGAAACTGGATGGTACTGTTATTGTGTCCACAGCCTGATGTGGCGTGGCTGTGACTTCAATCCACATATCGTCAGAAAATCGGAATTACTTAAATATTGCCCAACGAGAACGAACAGGAACGGCGATATAAAATGTTAACACGGTTTGCCAAACAAGTTTGCTAACGATATTGCTGCCAATGCGCGGCAGTAATGCCCGCCAAGGGAACATATTCAAACGCTCCGATGTCGGGAAAACTGCCGACCGGCCGGCCTTGATCATCAAAATCCATGGTTAACCCCACATCGACTCCCGCATCAATGGCCGGGCTGTTGCCAGTCAAATGAAAATCAAGGCCAGCGGCATCGCGGAAACATGGATTCAGGTTCGTAATATCCCAGGAATAAATCGAAGCATCAATTTTTTGCTTTGTGGAAAAAAGCAGGTTATCACAACAAAACAGAGCGGCGCCCGGATCCATGAAGTAATTGCTTCCGGCATTGTAGAATACATTATTAAACAAGCCTACGGAGGATCCAGCGCGCGCCCCCACGCCATTGGTCAGCATATTGGCAAACACATTATGAGCAACAAGAACATTGGTTACATCATGCACGTCGGCGCCCCAACTCCAACAATTGGCAAAGATGTTATTTACAATATATAAACCGGAGGATTGCTGGTACTTGTCTGCCTCCGTCATTACGCCCTGATGACAATCCCGAATGACATTGCCCAGGATAACGACGTCTTTGAAATACTCGCCATTATCATCATACGTTTGAAATCCATCGACATGCGCCGAGCCGATTTCCGACTGGTAAGTTCCAAAAAATATATTGTTCTTGATCAGGTGATTTTCGCCAAAGAAACGCGCATAATCACAATCCCCGGAGGAATACTGAATCAGCCGGGTGACTTCATTATTCACCACGTACCACTGATTGCCACAGATATTGATGCCCGACTGACAGCGAGTGATCCTGTTGTTTTCGATGGTGATGTTATTCGACCATGGCTGCACCCAATACCCAACGATGCCGCCGCCTCGAATGGCATGTATATAATTGTTGGCAATTTCCACATTATTGCTGCGAATTAAAATGCCGGTGGCGTCCAGCCCTGTGGGGTAATTATTTGCAACATCAAATCCTTCGATGCGAACGTTATCGCAGCCGCGCACATCAAATCCTTGCACAGTTGCCATCAACGGCGGATCCGCGCTGATCACTGTGCGCTGGCCGGCGCTGGCCAGCCGCGCAGGAAGCACCACTCGCTCAGGATAATCCCCCGGCCAGACCGTGCAGCGGTCGCCCGGTTTCATCGCCGCCACGCAATCGGCGATTCGGTTGAAATCCCCCAATCCATCCTGGCTGACGATATATTCTCTGGCAAATGATCCATTCGTCAGGCCCGCAATACACATGAAAAGCCAGAAACAATACCAAAGCGAAGCAACGCGAACTTTGGCCATCCCGGCGCCTCCAACCTCGTCATCAAACCGTGGCGAACCCGCAATTCGTTCACGAATTCGGTTGGATCATATACATGATGTCATTCAACAAGACGCGTCTTTCAATCCAACCAAGGGCGCAATAAAGCGGTGTTGCATTTATTGCTATAGGTAATTGTCCTAAAAATCACAACAGGTAAATTAGGGTAACTAGTTTGCCTTACCGTTTTTTCTGACAGAACTG
>Ga0116193_1000996_pt1 | contig 25036 bp, 20 predicted proteins | sample AD_UKC115_MetaG_FD_89892 | JGI IMG/M metagenome (GOLD analysis project Ga0116193, IMG submission 89892) | Active sludge microbial communities of municipal wastewater-treating anaerobic digesters from Hong Kong - AD_UKC115_MetaG | ecosystem: Engineered > Bioreactor > Anaerobic > Digestate... | reverse complement strand
GAGGAATAGAGCAGAAACAAAGGAATTGAATAGGCGGTATAACCCAATAGTCCAAGAAATACTGTGCGTATAAACACCCCAAGAACACCGGTAAATGTTACCGGCAGATAAAAGATGAGCGTAACGGCAACGGCAAGAAAAAAAAGAACAATGCCGGTTACTTCTCTGTGTTCGTCTACCCGGCTCAAATACCAAACCTCCTGGCAGCTTTATAAATCAGGATTAAAGTCTTGGCGTCTGTAATCTTTCCTGACTCAGCCATGGCAAGCGCATCACTGAGAGGCAGCCTGCAGGCAGCAAGATATTCACTTTCATCCGGATTGCCGCCGACATACTTTAAATCTGTACCCAGGTAGAGATGAATAATCTCAGAACAATAACCCGGCGTAGCGACCATGCTGCCGAAAGACTCAATATTAAGGGCCTGATACCCCGTCTCTTCGACAATCTCTCTGCTCACACAGTCAAAAGGATCCTCTCCCGATTCAATCTTGCCGGCCGGTGCTTCAAGAAGCACCTTTCCCAGAGGAGATCTGAACTGCTTTACAAAGTAGCAGTTCAAGTCCTTGTCAACAGGAAGAATGCAGGCGCCGCCGTTATGAAAGACAAGCTCACGTGTCGAATGCCTGCCTTCAGGAGTAAGAATATCCCTGACGACAACCTTAAAAACCCGTCCGCTGTATATCTCTTTGTCTGCAACTGTCTTCTCAGTCAGCATATCATCACTGCAATTAATTCTGCCCATATCTACCTCTTTGAAAATTTAGCTGACTCCATTACCGCCAGCTCATCACATCTGTTGTTAAGTTCGTCATCAGCATGGCCTTTGACCTTAATGAAAGTAACTATGTGGAAATCGGTCAGAGCAACAAGCTGTTTCCACAGGTCGCTGTTGGCTACATCTGCCTTTGCACTGTTCTTCCAGCCGTTGCTTACCCACTTGTCAATCCAATTCTGTCTGAAAGCGTTTACAACATACGCGCTGTCACTGTGAACCTCGACCTCGCATGGCCTTGTAAGAGCTTTAAGCCCGCTTATTACGCCCTGGAGTTCCATACGGTTGTTGGTGGTATTTGCCTCTCCGCCCGACATCTCCTTTGATACGCTTCCGCTTCTGAGAATCGCAGCCCAGCCGCCGGGACCGGGATTGCCGGAACAGGCACCGTCAGTGTATATGATTACCTTCGTAAGCTGAGCCATTATTTCTTCTGCATCTCAAGTGTCTTCTCGTAAGCCGCCGTAACAGATTTAATGGCGCAATTACGAAAACCATTCTCTTCAAGAGCCATGACACCGGCAATTGTTGTTCCTCCGGGTGAGCATACCATATCCTTAAGAACAGCAGGATGCATACCGGTATCAAGAACAAGCTTGCCCGAGCCCATGACTGTTCCGGCGGCAATCTTAATGGCATCGTCACGCTTAATTCCGAGACTTACAGCGGCATCGGCAAGTGCTTCAATAAAGAGCATCACATAAGCGGGACCTGTCCCGGATACACAGCCGATTGCGTCAAGAGTCTTCTCATCACAGATAATTACTTCACCGCATGTCGCAAGCATTCTTTTCACGAACTCGGTCTCACCGGCAGAAAGCCCGACCGGACACACAGCTGACACGCCTGCACCGACCTGAGCCGGAGTATTTGGCATTATTCTTACAAACTTTACTGAAGGTCCAAGAATACCCGCGATTCTGTCGCACGTAACGGCAGCGGCAATCGAAAGCACGATAACACCCGGTTTAAGGGAAGAAACGATGTCCCTTAACGCACCGTCAAAATGTACCGGCTTAACCGCCATAAGGACAAAATCACTGTCCTTTACAGCCTCCTTCGCAGTTGCCGCGCTCATGCAGCCAAACCTGGCACTGACCTCATCTGCTGATTCGCTTCTGACATCATAGCACACAATATCTTCAGGCTTGAAAACGCCTCCGGAAACGAATCCGCCGAGCAGAGCACGGCCCATATTTCCCGTTCCGATAACCGTTAATTTCATAGAAAATCACCTCTTTAAACTGTATTAATTAAATCATCGATATCTTAACATTACACTTGACAGAGTGCAAACCAACGAATAAAATGTTCAGCGTGACAAAGGGGAGTGGCTCAACGGTAGAGCAGCGGTCTCCAAAACCGCCGGTTGCGCGTTCAAATCGTGTCTCCCCTGCCAAAATCAAACGTCCCGGATTTATTCCGGGACGTTTTTTTGCGTTTATTATCCGACGCTTTAGTACGTTTGAGAATTATGTTGCTGCTGTCGTTTCTTCAGATAAGGAAGTTGTATCGGTTGCAGCAGTTTCTTCTGATGCCGAAGTTGCTGAAGCATCAGAAGAATCAGCAGTTGCCGCGGCAATCAGGGAACTGTCTATATTGCGTTTGGGAACAATATCGAATGCAAGGCTGGAGATTCCGTCTGACTGCAGGAATACCAATCTGTATGCATAATCTCCCCTGACCGTAAACAGGCCCTTGTTATCAAAATTGGTAAACATATCAGAAGCGAGATCACTTGCTGTTTCGTATGTCAGATCAGGATAGAATGTCTCAAGGAAACTTGCGAAATAATACATTATAAACTGAGTGTTGTCGCCGCTGTACGGAGCATAAACCCTTAATGCGGTAAGCTCTCCGTCAGATTTTCTTGTACTGCCCTGAATTGACGTACCGAAATCTGAATCTATGTAGCAGGTGAAATAATTGAGGAATCTTGCGTTCTCATTTACAGGATTACTTACAGCAGCGTCAGTTGTCGTCCCGTCTCCTTGTGCCGACGAAGCCTGAGTTGTCTCGGTTGTCTCCGTCGCTGAAGCGTCTTCATAAGTAACCTCAGGTATTGCAAGGCTGTAGTTCGCGAAAAGGTTCTGATATGTATCTGTGGACTCATATCTTGAACGGAATTCGTCAATCGTCATTCCGAACGAACCGATTACAGCGTATGGCAGAATGTAATAGATGGCAGCGCCTACAAGAGCAATAAAGGCCAGAATCAGACATACGGGGATGACGGGATCTCTTCTGCATTTGCCCATGAAGCTTAATGCCTTGAAATCCTCACGTGTCAGCTTTACCTTAGCCTCTTCCTTGGCCTTCTTTGCCGCAAGAGCCTTTCTCCTTCTCTCAGACTTTGGAGTATTCAGCTTTTCCAGAGCTTCCTTATACTCTTCATCAGATACAATCTCTTCAATATCGACACTGTTATTATTATTCTCAGACATATTAAGCCCTCACTTTCAAACTTAATCATTATAAATTAAAATCTGTTGTACACAATATAAAAAGATTGGCATAATTAGTGAAAATTTTAAAGGAGAACAAAATGTCACATATATTGATATCCGGCGGGTCACGTGGAATCGGCGCCGCGACGGCAAAGCTTTTCGCAGGTAAAGGACATAACGTAACATATTTCTTTAAGAATGCCCCTGTTCTTCAGGGCGAGCGGATTACTCCGGTTCAATGCGACGTCACAGATCCTTTGAGTGTGGCTGATAGTGTTGGAAAGGCTTGCGATAATTACGGAAGAGTCGAAGTGCTTATATCAAACGCCGGTATTTCATATACCGGACTTGCAACAGACTTTGATTTCAAAGACTACCGCATGATAATGGACACGAATTTCGGAGGACTGTTCAATCTGACTTCCGAGATTATCCCATCAATGGTTCATAACGGAAGCGGCGTTATTCTGGCGGTCTCTTCCATGTGGGGACAGACCGGCGCATCCTGTGAAGCATTATACTCGGCAACAAAGGGCGCTGTTGATTCTTATGTAAAATCACTTGCCAAGGAGCTCGGTCCCTCAGGAATCAGGGTCAACGCTGTTTCACCCGGAGTTATAGATACCGACATGATGTCGGAGTATACAGACAGTGATAAAACTGCTTTGGCCGATGACACTCCGTTAGGGAGGCTCGGGACACCTGATGATATCGCACAGACCTTGTATTTTCTGTCCGGAAGCCGCGCTTCATTCATAACAGGACAGATAATCGGCGTAAACGGCGGCTTCCTGGCCTGATTGAAAACTTAAGAAAAACCATATACAATAGTGTAGTCTTACATCGTTCCATCCGGAACGTTTCACCTATTAAAAATAAATATGGAGATCAATTTTATGGCCGCAAACAACAGCTATTCCAAGATTACACCGGATATAGAGCGTCTCGCAAATAAATGCTCTGAGAATACCATAGCAACTGACCTTTACACAGAATATGATGTAAAGCGCGGTTTGAGAGATTTGAACGGCAAAGGCGTTCTTGCGGGACTGACCCGCATTTCCGAGATTATATCCTCCAAGACAGTTGACGGCAAAACAGTTCCGGTTGACGGCGAGCTCTACTACCGCGGAATAAACGTCAGAGATCTTATCGCCGGCGAGAAGAAATCAATGCATTGCGGGTTTGAAGAGGCAACGTACCTTCTTTTGTTCGGTTCGCTTCCGAACCGCACTGAACTTGCTGATTTTCGCGAACTGCTGGCTGACTCAAGATCCCGCATGCCGAAGAATTTCTTCAGAGATGTGATAATGCAGAAACCAACATCCGACCTGATGAACAATATGGCACGCGGAGTGCTCAACCTTTATGCTTACGATACACAGCCGATGGATCTTTCGATTTCAAATGTACTTAGACAGTCCCTTGAACTTATATCTATCTTTCCTCTTCTTGCAGTTCACAGCCTGTCGGCAATGGATTATTACCTGAATAAAAAATCACTTGTGATACATCGCCCGAGTCCGAAGCTGTCCACAGCTGAGAATATTCTCTATATGCTTCGTCCGGACAATAAATATACACCGCTGGAAGCGAAGATACTGGACGTTGCGCTGATACTTCACGCTGAACACGGCGGAGGAAACAATTCAACGTTTACAACACACGTTGTTACAAGTTCAGGAACGGATACATATTCTGCCATCGCTGCTGCGCTTTGTTCGCTGAAAGGCCCCAAGCACGGAGGTGCCAACATCCAGGTTATCAATATGTTCAAAGAACTCGAAAAGAATATATCGGACTGGAGCGACGATGAAGAGATAAGGCAGTATCTGAATAAGATTCTTCACAAGGAAGCCTTCGACCGCACCGGCGTAATATATGGCATGGGACATGCTGTTTATTCAATATCGGATCCGAGAGCACTTATTTTCAAGGAATATGTCAAGCAGCTGTCAGCGGAGAAGAACCGCGCCGACGAGTTCGCCTTCTACGAGAAGGTTGAGAGGCTGTCTGCAGAACTGATTACCGAACAGCGTAAGATATTCAAGGGTGTCTCCGCGAATATTGATTTCTACAGCGGCTTTGTCTACTCGATGCTTGGACTCCCTACCGAGCTTTATACACCTCTTTTCGCAATCGCGAGAATATCGGGCTGGTCAGCACACAGGATTGAAGAGATAAACGGAAATGGAAAGATAATACGCCCGGCGTATAAGAGCGTTCAGGAACGTCAGAGCTATATTCCTATGAGCGACAGAAATTAAAGCCTGTGCTTACTTTCCGATAACTCCGAGAGCACCGAGAGTAAGAACCAACACACCCAAAGCTATCCGGTAGTATCCGAAGCAGCTGAAGGTGTGTTTCTTTATAAATGACATAAGTCCTTTAATGACAACCATACTTACCGCAAAGGCTGTACACATGCCGACAAGAAGAAGTCCGAGCTCGTGTGAAGTACATGTCCCGTCGTACTTAATTATCTTAAGAAGGCTCGCGCCGAACATAACGGGAATCGCAAGAAAAAAAGTAAACTTGGCTGCAGCTTCACGTGATATTCCTATTGCAAGCGAACCGACTATGGTTGAGCCTGAGCGAGACGTTCCGGGGAATATCGCAGCCAACAGCTGAAAGAGTCCGATAACAAAAGCGTGCCCGTAATTAATCTGGCCGATTCTCTCGATTCTTGGTTTTCTGTTCTTAACCATGCGTTCCACAACTATGAATGCAATTCCGAAAACAATAAGCGCAATCGCAACACAGATGTAGTTATACAGATGTTCATCCAGCCAGTCATCAAGGAGCACGCCGACTATCGCTGCAGGGATGCACGCTATCAGAATTTTGAACCACATCTTAAACTTGTTCTTTATCACATAACGGCCGAAGCCCTTGTCAGCCAGAGGTGACTTATTGCGTTTTATACCGAAAGGCCAGATATCCCACCAGAATATGACAACAACCGCCAGAATAGCACCGAGCTGGATGACAACCAGATAAAGGCTGTAGAACTCTTCGGATACATTCAGATGAATAAACTCATCAAGAAGGATCATATGCCCTGTTGATGATATCGGAAGCCATTCGGTAATTCCTTCAACAACACCAAATAAAAAAGCTACAAAATAATCCCAAAGCATGAACTGTCTCCTTCATTGATAAAGTCAGTTCTTATCTTAACACATTAATCATTCTGTTATATGCACAGATTACAGCTCTCACCGATGACTTGGTCACAGATGAGGACACTCCGGCGCCAATATAGACGTTGTGGTTGTCATCGTTTTCTATTTCAATGTATGTAATAGCAGCTGAATCAGAACCGCTCTTCATAGAGTGCTCAGAATAATCACGTATCGCAAAACCGACTCCTGTATAGTTACGCATTGCATTTACAAAGGCATCGAGAAGACCGTTTCCGCGCCCTTCAATCTCAACTTCCCTGTCATTGTCTATAATAACAGCATGCACTGTAGATACCTGATCACTGTCCTGATTTTCCGAGAAATTCTTAAGACCGTACGGCTCCATAACATTGATATACAGGTCATCAAACATATCGAAAACCTGCTTCGGCAGCAGTTCGCTTTCAGAACCGTTCTTTTCAGTCTCAGACTTGACAGCCGGCAGAAAATCCCGCAAAAAGCTCTTCGGAAGTCTTATGCCAAAATAGGTGTCAAGAACATAAGCGATTCCGCCTCTTCCGGACTGTGAATTAATTCTGATAATCGGTTCATAATCGCGTCCGACGTCGCCAGGATCAATAGGAAGATACGGTACTTCCCAATATTGAGATGCTGTATCTTCCATTCTCTTCTTTCCCTTGTTGATGGCATCCTGATGAGACCCGGAGAATGCTGTAAACACAAGCTTTCCGGCCCATGGGTGACGCAATGACACCTTCATTCCGGTGCATTCCTCATAGAAATCAATTGTCTTGTTCATATCCGAGAAATCAAGTCCGGGGTCAATACCGAACATCATCATATTAACTGCCAAAGTGACAATATCACAGTTTCCGGTGCGCTCACCGTTTCCGAAAAGCGTGCCTTCCACCCTGTCGGCACCTGCCATAATTCCGAGTTCGGAAGAAGCGACAGCCGTTCCTCGGTCATTATGCGTATGCAGAGACACAATAATCTGATTTCTCCATTTAGTATTGCGGCAGAAATACTCAACCTGATCAGCATAGACGTTAGGAGTCTGATATTCTACGGTCTCAGGCAGATTGATGATAACTTTGTTGTCAGCTGAAGGCTGCCAGCAGTCAACGACCGCATCGCAGATTGCAACAGCGAATTCAGGCTCGGTAGAAGAGAAACTTTCCGGTGAATACTCACATATGAATCTCGTATCTGATTTGTCACCGTCTATGTACTCTCTTATCATCTTCGCGCCGCTTACCGCCAGATCAATGCATTCTTTCCTGTCAAAGCCGAAGACAACTTCTCTCTGAAGAGTGCTTGTAGAGTTATAAAGATGTATCACGACTTCACGCGCGCCTCTGACAGCGTCCATGGTCTTCTCGATAATATGCGGCCTCGACTGTGTAAGAACCTGTATTGCCACACCTTCCGGAATGAGATTGTTATCAATAAGGTAACGGCAGAAATTGTAATCTGTCTCAGAAGCCGCAGGAAACCCGATTTCTATGGTTTTGAATCCGGTCTCGCAGAGAAAATCGAAGAAATCGACCTTCTGTTCAAGAGTCATAGGAACCTCAAGAGCCTGATTTCCATCGCGGAGGTCAACCGAACACCACTGCGGAGCCTTTGTTATCCTGCTGGAAGGCCATCTCCGGTCCTGCAGATTGACCGTCGGAATAGCCTGATACCTTTGATAATTCATAGCCGGGTACCTCCTTGTACCAAATAAATAAGCCCCCTCGTCTCCTGAATAGAGACGAAGGGGTGTTCGCGGTACCACTCTAATTCACCGCTCACGCGGTGCACTCATTGATACAGGGCAAAAGCCCGATATCCGGGTTCCTGTAACGTGAAACCTTAGTACGTCCGGATCTAATCGCTAATGCTTTCAACCCGAAGGCTCCGGGGCGAGTTCTCTTTATCGTTCATAACCGTCTCGCACCGACCGGCGGCTCTCTGTATATGCCTTCAAAAGATAATATTCCTCATCATCGCCATGAATATTAAGTTGCTTTCAATCTAACAAACAATCAGTGACTTGTCAATTACAATCACTTAAGGTCATTGACAAGCTCTCTGAACATATCACCTCTGTGCTCAAAATGTCTGAAATGGTCATAAGACGTACCAACCGATGACATAATGACAATCTCCTCCGGTCTGGCAAGTTCCCTTGCTTTCCCGATAGCTTCGTTGAACGCATTAATCACGTTGTCTCGCGTCTGAGGAAATTCATAGACATCACCGGGATTATCCTTGATTCTGTATACGCTGTATTTACGTCCGCAGGCTTCTTCGGCAAGAATATCTTCTATCAGATCACCGTTTGAACCGTATATGACTATCCGGTCACAGACCTTCAGTATTGCATCACCAAGCCCGGTATAGATGCATTTCTTGTCAGCACCTCCGCAGATAAGCACGCCGTGCTCGTCCCTGTCGGCAAGGGCATTCATCGTATTCATGGAACGGTTCGGCGAAGTATCGATGGATGAGTTATACCATCTTACACCGTCAAGTTCTCTGATAAGCTCAATTCTATGGGGAACACCTTTGAAATTTTTCGCGACATAAGCAATATCTTCGGCATCAGCATAACCGATAGTGGCGGCAATGGCTGCAAGAAAATTCTCAACATTGTGGTTGCCTGGAATAAAGATATCGTTCTTGTCGCAGATAACCGTCCTGCTGCCGGCATCTTCATAGACCAGCTCTGTTCCGTCAAGGTATGCGTGAGGACAAAGCGACGATCCGTCACGAAGAGCTGATTCCCTGTCGCTCGAAAAAAACATCACTCTGCCTCTCGCCTCTTTCCTCATGTCGTAGGTGATATCACAGCCGCTGTTGAGAATAACCCTGCCGCAGGCACTCTGGTTTATAAAGACATTCATTTTCGCCCTTATGTATTCTTCATAATCTTTATGGAAATCAAGATGGTTGGGCGTAACATTTGTAACTATCGCGACATCGGCAGGTGTATGCATTCCAAGCAGCTGGAACGACGACAGCTCAAGAACTACCTTATCTTCGGAAGTCATATCCTCAACCTTATCGAGAAGCGGCGTGCCTATATTGCCGCCCAGGTATACCCTGTATCCGGCTTTTCTCAGTATCTCGCTTGTGAGAGTCGATGTGGTAGTCTTGCCGTCCGAACCTGTGACAGCAAAAATCTCAGCAGGACACAGCGACATAAACAGCTCCATCTCAGTTGTAAGTATTGAACCCCCGGTCTTGCAAGCCTGAAGCGCCTCTGTCTCAAAACGCATCTTAGGAGTCTTGAACACGATGTCATAGTCTTCTTTCGCAAGTCCGTCGAGATAATTATCACCTATTGACCAGTTGATGCAGATATTTTCTCTTTCAAATTCTTTGATTGTCTCCGACATAACCGGGTCATCGCCTGAAAGCTTATCGAACGCGGTGACATTGCAACCAAGTCCGCAAAGCCATCTGATCAGCGGTCTGTTTGAGATTCCAACGCCGATAACCGCCGCCTTGCGTCCCCTTATATAATTCTTAAAATCTTGAAGCCTGTAGTTCACTTTAAACTACCTCCTTAGCATGTATATGATTCGTAAAGCTTTGAATAGAAGCCGCCTTTTTGTATCAGCTCGCCGTGGCTGCCGATTTCAGAGACGGCTCCGTCTTTAAGCACTACAATCTTATCGCAATCGACAATTGTAGACAAACGATGCGCAATAATAATACCGGTTCTGCCGTTGAGCAGCTCGCGAACGGCTTTGGATATCTTAATCTCGGTAACCAGATCTACTGAGGATGTTGCCTCATCCAGAATCATCACGGAAGGATCTGAAACTATGGCGCGCGTGATGCTCAGTAGCTGCTTTTGACCTTCCGATATATCTTCCCTGTCAGAGTCAAGATTCTCCATATATTTTGACGGAAGTCTTCTGATAAACGAATCGGCTCCCGTTCTTACGGCACCGGCAACGGCGACATCATCCGCTGCTTCAGGTCTGCCGAACTTAAGATTGTCGATTATTCTGCCGTCTTCAAACCACGTGTCCTGAGTTACAATACCGATATAATGTCTGAGTCTGTTTCTTGACATTCTCCTTATTGAAATTCCGTTTATGAGAATATCTCCGGAATCAAGATCATAGAAGCGCATCAGAACGTTGATCAGTGTCGTTTTACCGCAACCGGTCGGTCCTACAATTGCAAAAGTCTCATTCGGATTAACGGTAAAAGAGATATGCTTAAGCACCGGTTTTCCGGGAACATAAGAGAATGAAACGTCACGGAATTCTATAGAGACATTGCCGGAAGACAAATCAGAATCTTCCTGAACCGGTTCATCTATATCCTGTTCTTCTTCAGCAGAATCCAGAAAATCTACTATTCTGTCGAGACAAGCTACAGAATCCGACAGCTCAGTATATACAGATGACAGATCATTGAATGGCTTCATAAACTGATTTGCGTACGCGAGCAGTGAAGAAAGCGCACCTACCGTCAGGCCGCCTGCTATGCATGATGCTGCTCCGGTAAACACAACACCTGCGTAAATAAGCGCATTGACAAAACGTGTTGTAGGATTGCTTACCGAGGACAGAAATACAGCTTTTGTCGAAGTCTTTCTGAACTGACGGTTGAGTTCATCGAACTCAGTGCACTTGTTTCCGGTAATTCCGTATGAATAGCATTCCCTGAAGTTGGTTGTCATCTCCGACAGGAATGATGTCTGACGGCTCCTTATGTCAGCCTGCTTTTTGAATGATTTGAATGATCCTTGAGCTATAAGATAAGAAACGATAAAGGATACCGGGGTAAATATCAGCACAAACAGAGCAATTCTCCAGCTGATGAACAGCATTATACCGAGAGTAAAAACAATCGACACTATCCCGGATACAAACTGATTCAGAAATAGAATCATGCCGTCTCCTACTGTCTCACAATCGCTTATGAGCATGCTCTGAACGTATCCCGTCTGAGACATGTCAAGATATTTCATAGGAAGTCTTCCTATTTTTGAATATGCCGCATTTCGAAGTTCGAATACCATATCATAGGATGCCCTGGCATTAAGCCTGAACAGAACCGCCTGAGCAATTGAAGACATGACAATAAGAACAAGCATAATCGATATATTCTCCGCAAGCATCCGATTTACACTGAAGCCATCCGTAGAGATAACATCTATGGCTCTTCCTGCAAAATAAGGAATGAGCATTGCAAGCGCGGAATAAACAAAGGCACACATTGATGAAGCGCCGACATCTTTAAGACCGTTCTTCATATACGGCTTTATGCGTCCGACAGTTTTGAATTCAGACATCAGGCACCTCACTTCTCTTCTGTAAAGAACAAAGATAGCGGTATTTTTCGCTTTCTCTGAGCAGCTGTTCATGTGTGCCGATACAGTCGATCCTGCCATCGTCCATAAGAACAATCCTGTCACATATGCTGACGGTGCCGATCTTCTGTGATATGACAATTACCGTAGGTTTATAGCCTGAGTTCAGAAGATTGCCGAGAAGTCTGTGTTCCGTAACGCTGTCAAGAGCAGATGTCGAATCGTCGAGAATAAGTATTCCGGGGCGGCCGGCAACGGCTCTTGCAATTCCTATACGCTGCTTCTGTCCACCCGACAGTCCTGAGCCGTTGGATTCAACCTTATAGCCAAGTCCCTCACTCTTTCCCCTTATTACATCGTCAGTGCAGGACATTCTGACTGCGTCATCAATATCACAGACATTGATATTGCTTCTGCCGAGACTGATATTATCACCTATTGATCCGCTGAATATTCTCGTTTTCTGAAACGAGTATCCGACACAGCCGGTAATGCTTTTCCTTGAGATTCCGTCAACAGGCACGCCGTCTATTGCAATCATTCCGGAATCGGCATGATAGAGTCCGGCTATAAGCGAAGCGACCGTAGATTTGCCGGAGCCCGTGCTTCCGATTATTCCGAATCTCTCTCCTTCAGCTATATCAAAACTTATATTGCTCAGTGAACTTTCCGAGTTGCCCTGATAAGTAAAACTGACGTCGCGAAAACTGACTGAATGAGCAGCCTTAGCACTGTCAAGCGTTTTTGCGTCTGAATGTCTTTCCGGCTCAATTGCGAGAATAGACTCTACTCTGTCAGCGCATGCGATTGCACGGCTGACTGATACTATAAGATTTGCAAGCTTTATAAGTTCAATCAGAATCTGCGACATGTAATTATAAAGTGCAACGACCTGACCCTGAGTGAGACTGCCTGAGCTTACATTTATGGCACCCGAGTAGATCAGAGCGCAAATAGCAAGATTTACAACTGCGAAGGTTATAGGATTGAGCCACCCTGACAGAAATGCGGCATTGATCTGATTGCCGCAGAGAGACTCACTCTCATCACGAAAATGTTTTGCATCGTCTTCACTCCTGTTATAGCTTCTGATAACCCTCACACCGGCCAGACCGTTATGTGCGGCTGACACAAGCCTGTCAAGACCGGTTCTTGTCTTGGAATACAGCGGCACCGCGCGCTTCATGTTGAGTGCAACTATTATTGAAAGTGCAGCGACGGTAACAACAAAGATAAGCGCAAGTGTTGGACTTACCGTGAACGCCATTACAGTCGCACCTATGACGATGAAGGGTGACCTGAGCAGCAGTCTGAGAAAGAGATTAATTCCGGATGATATCTGATTGACGTCAGATGTAAGGGATGTGATTATTCCGGAAGCGCCAAGCTTCTCATAATCCGTTACCGACAGATCCTCCACCTTACGGAAAAGCTCAGCCCTTATATCAGAAGATATTCCGCAGGCGCTGTACGCGGCGAAATACTGTGCAAGAATTGCACTGATATACCCTGTAACCGCAAACAGTCCGAGAATTACCACATGTTTAGCAATGTAATCCGAATTTCCGGCGTTGATTCCGGTATCAATTATTCTCGCAACAATTATCGGAACTGTAAGTTCAAAGCATGCTTCTGACAACTTGAAAACAGGGCTCAAAACCGACTGAACCCTGTAATTTCTGAAATACTTCAACGTCGTCTTCATCGGATTTCCTTCATAAGCCGTTCTGCATCGTCATATACCGAATTAATATCTATGGTGGTATACCTTCCGTCCTCATAAAGAATCTTACCTGCAATCATTGTCATCCTGACTGTCTGCGGACTTGCACTGTATATCAGATTTGCGACAATGTTATTCTCCGGCTTCATGCAGGGAGTGTTCATGTCAATCATAATTACGTCTGCCTGTCTGCCGGGTGCGAGAATATCGCAGTCTGTCAGTCCCATGCATTTGGCGCCGCCTGAAGTTGCAGACCTCAAAGTATCGAACGGCGCAATTGAAGCAGCTCTTCCCTCTGCAATATTTGACAGAGTATTATCAAGATACATCTCACGGAACATATCCAGGGCATTGTTTGATCCAGCCCCGTCGGTTCCTATGCCTGTGTTTATTCCGCGCTTCTCAAATTCTGACACTCTCGCGATACCGCTCGCCAGCTTTATGTTGGAGCAGGCGTTGAATACAGCCGTAAGTCCCCTTCGTCCGTAAATATCCATATCTTCTTCGTTAAACCAGACACAGTGGAATCCGCCTCCGCCGTAATCATATAATCCTAATTTATCGAAAAGCTTCGCCGGAGTCATGCCGTATCTCGCGATACAACCGTCCACCTCGTCTCTGGTCTCTGAAATATGTGAATATACCGGAGCCTTGTAGTCATGGGCTATCTGAGATATTCTCTCCATAATGTTCCTTGAGGTTGTGTATTCGGCATGGAATCCCAGTCTGTAACTGATAAGCGGGTCAAGACTGTTATATGTTTTATATTCATTCTCAAGTCTGTCAATACCGCCAAAATCATTTACCGAGCCGCAGAATACATACCTGAATCCGGTCTCAACCGCCGCCCTGGCGCTTTGTTCCGGATTAAAATACATATCAAAACAGGATGTTATACCGCCTGCAAGATACTCGGCAAATCCAAGCTTGCTGAATGTATATATATGCTCATCTTTGAGCTTTGCTTCTCTTGGGAAAATAGCCTTATGAAGCCATTCATCAAGCGTCAGGTCATCGGCAAGAGACCTTGCGAAAACCATCGCTGTATGAGTGTGGCAATTCTTGAATCCCGGCATAAGCAGATTGTTCATACAATCAATCTGCCTGTCAAAGACGTTTTTCTGTGCGGGGACATCATCTGCAGTACCGACATAGCTGATTCTGCTGCCGTCAGTCCAAAGCTCACCGCTGATGATTCTGTCTGACTCCATAGTAAGAATTCTCGCATTGTAAAACCTTATTGTCATAAATTAGCCTTCTTTCTCAAACATAACGCATTATAGCAGAGGAGCCACAAGTCTCAGCAATGATTTTGCAAAATCAATCAGAATGCTCGTCTTCTGCTTTGACTTCTCAGTCACATCACGACAACTGTCTATCGTTTCATTAAAATCCTTCAATACATTAGCGATGCAGTCACAATTATACATTGCCACAGCATCTTCAAAATGATGGAAAAGGCTTCTGTAATCAAGATTGATGGTTCCGACCACGCAGATACTGTCGTCCGAAATACACATCTTCGCGTGTTCAAATCCAGGTGTATACTCGTAAATCTTCACGCCGTTCAGCGCCAGAAATTTATAATACGATCTCGTAACGCTGTAGACAGTCTTCTTGTCAGGTACTCCCGGCGTTATAATCCTGACGTCTACGCCTCTTTTCGCCGCCAGGACAAAAGCACGGTTAAGTTCGTCAGATAAAACAAGATAAGGTGACATAAACCAGCAATAATTCTTTGCGCTGTTAAGAATATTGATATAGACATTCTCCCCTACAGGCTCATTATCTATCGGACTGTCGCAGAAAGGAATAATCAGGCCGCTGCCGGGGATCTTCTCGGGATAATTCATCCGGTAATCAATTTTTGAAGAATGCTTGCGGTCTCTCATATCAGAAAAGTTCCACATCTCCGCAAACATGGCGCTCATGATGTCAACCGCCGGACCTTCAACCCTTATACCGGAGTCCTTCCAGTAACCATACGGACTGGTAATATTGAAATACTCGTCAGCAATGTTGAATCCGCCGGTGTAGCCGATATGTCCGTCAATTACCGTCAGCTTCCTGTGATCCCTGTTATTCATAAAAATAGACAGGACAGGCATGGCACGGTTGAAAACATTACACTTTATGCCTTCGCTGTTAAGTTGACGCATAAAATCATAATCGACAAATACGAAGCTTCCGATATCATCATAGAGTATTCTGCAATCAACTCCTTCGGCCGCTTTTCGCTTCAGAACAGCATGAAGCGGAGCAAAAGACTCACTGTTCTCTATCGCATGGTATTCAAGATAGATAGTACTTCTCGCGTTATTTATGTCTTCAAGCTGAGCTTTGAAACAATCAGCGGCACAGTTAAAATATCTGACATCATCACCTGAAAATACCGGGAATCCGTTTCCTTTAAGGTACCCGGAAACTGAAGCAAAATTCTGATTCTCAGGCACCGAAGGATTCGCTGTTGCAGTATCCTTGATTTCCTTGAAAATATCTTTGTCAATTTTTCTGAGGCGGTTCTTCATACCTGACAGGTAAGGGTTATATTTTGCTATAAAAAACAATATCAAACCGACAACCGGAGCGGTAAGAATAATTATAACCCATACGAGCTTCACCCTGCTGTTATTGTCCCGGGAATTAATTCCGAGAACAGTGAGCACCGCGACAGACCTCATAAGAATAGACACCGCCGGATATTTCTCGCCGACATTGAGAACAAAAAACATAAAGCAGGCAATCTGGAGCAGTATCAGCAAGGCGACCAAAATCACCCGCCCTATACTGTTCTTTATTGCACTCTTTCGTTCTCCGGTTCTTTGCTTCATAGGCATATAACGGAAAATTATCTGATGTTTTCTATGAATGCCTTATAACCGAGATACAGGTAATAAAGATCAATCTTTGATATAACCTCTACCGGCGCGTGCATTGACAGCACCGGAACTCCGCAGTCTATTACATCCATTCCGAGCTTGGCCATATAGCATGAGATTGTTCCGCCGCCGCCGGCGTCAATCTTTCCTAGTTCACCTGTCTGCCACGGTATTGAATTCTTTGCGAAAATATCGGTAATCTGCGCGACAAAATCACCGTTAGCTTCAGAGCTTCCGGACTTTCCGCGCGCACCGGTATACTTCTCAAGCTTGAGTCCGTGAGACAGATACGCTGTATTCCGCTTTTCAAAGACAGAAGCATACTTTGGATCATATGCTGTTGTTACATCTGTTGAAAGCATCTTGGTTCCTGCCATAGCCTTGCGGAAGGTAAGCATATTGAAGCTGTCAACTCCGCCGCAGGATTTGGCAAGAAGCTCCATCAGGAAATTCTCATATAGCACGGACTGCGCGCCGGAATTGGCATAGGAGCCTATCTCCTCTTTGTCTGTAAGGATTGTAACGCATGTCCTTGAAGGCTTCTCCTGCGCCATAAGCGCCATAAGTGCCGGGAATGCGCAAACCTTGTCGTCATGACCGTAAGCTGCGATTAAAGCTCTGTCAAAGCCCAGGTCGCGAGCTTTTGCAGCAGGAACTATCTCTATCTCGGCAGACACAAAATCCTTCTCCGTAATCTTATACTCACTGTTAAGAAGCTTAAGTATCGCGGCTTTATATGGTTCGCTCAAGTCCTTGTCCTTGAGCGGAATACCGCCGATGATGACATTGAGATCCTCAGCCGGAATAAGCTCGGATGCTTTCTTGTTCATCTGTTCGCCGTCAAGATGCGGAAGCAGATCGCTGATATAGAATACAGGGTCTTCAGGCTTCTCACCCACACAAATCTCGTGGCACTTTCCGTCAGTTGTGTAGACAACGCCGTGCACGGCAAGCGGAATGGTCGTCCACTGATACTTCTTGATGCCGCCGTAATAATGCGTCTTGAAATATACTGTGTCACTGTCCTCGTAAACAGGGTTTGGTTTGAGGTCAAGCCTTGGCGAGTCGATATGAGCACCCAGAATATTGAATCCTTCCGTTACCGGCTTCTTCCCGATAACTGCAGCCGCAAAGCCCTTGCCTTTGATTGATGTATAAACCTTGTCTCCGGCCTTCAGAGTATCAACGCCGCTGATATCCTTGTATCCCAGGTCTTCGGCCGTAGCTATGGCATTGCGTGCGAATTCACGCTCTGTCTTTGATATGTCAAGAAAAGCCTTGTACTCATCGGCAAATGCAAAAGCCGCGTCAATGTCATCTGATGAAGCTTCCATATAAAGGTTAGGATACTCCGCGAAAAGTTCTTCGGTCTTAGTCTCTTTCTTCTTCTTAGGCATTAAAATCACCTCTTATATTTATTTCTTTGTATGATAACATTATTGACAGAAAATGTTATATCAAAACGAGGTAAAAAATGGTCACAGACGGACATAATCACACATGCGCCTACTCGCCCGACGCAAAACAGACTCCGGAACAGTTGATTGATTCTGCAATCAGCCGCGGCCTCCCGGGCATCGCGATTACCGAGCATTACGAGATTAACAATCCGGATTCTCATGATGAGATCCAGATTTTCAACCTTGATGATTATTACCGGTCATTCAAAACCTGGAAATGCCTTTGCCATGACAATTTCAACCTGCTTCTTGGAATCGAATTCGGCTATCAGAGCAACTCTGAAGACAGTATCAGAAGTGCCGCTGCAATGATACCTTTCGATGTTGTAATACTCAGCAATCACTTTTTCAGAGGCCGTGACCCCTACTATTCTGATTCCTGCTACAGACTGTCCGCTTCTGAACGCAATAACGAATACATCAGTGTGATGGCGCAGATGTGCGAGAATCTTGACTGCTTTGACGTAGCAGGTCATTACGACTACATTAACCGCTACAATCCGGATTCAAGCGGACGCGTTCTTTACGACGACTGCCCAAAGGCGTTTGACAGACTTTTCGAAGCACTGATATACAAGAATAAATCACTGGAGATTAATACCCGTTCAATTATGAAGCTACGTGCCCGCGGCGAGACGAACGTAATGCCTGACAGAAAAGTGCTCAGCCGATACCTGGACATGGGCGGCAGCATGATAAGCCTCGGTTCTGACTCACACACCGATGACACATTGGGAATAGAATTTGAGGACACCTGTGAATATCTTAAGTCGCTTGGTTTCAGACAGACTGTATATTTCAGGCAACATCAGCCGGTATTTGAACAGCTATAAACCCGGATATGACTCCGGCGGCAGCTTAATTTCTGAAATATGAAGCGATCAGAATCAGCGTCAGACACGAGATAAATGCTACAGTAGTAATTGAAATAATATTCTGAAGCTTGTTATTTACATGCTTGCCCATTATATCCTTACGATTTACAAGAATAATCATAAATATCAGAATAACAGGTGACAAAACTCCCGCAAGCCTTTGTGTTATCAGAATCAGCTTCATAAGAGATATTCCGGGAATAAGAATCAGAGCGCTTGCAAAAGCTACCATAAATGTATAGATGCCAAAGAAAATAGGAGCTTCCTGCATTGTACAGTCAACACCGCTCTGCCAGCCGAATGCCTCGCATACAGCATATGAAGTCGACAGAGGTATTACTGATGCAGCCAGAACCGATGCCCCGAACAATCCCGCGCCGAACAGAATAAATGCATAACGCCCGGCAAGAGGCTCAAGAGCCATAGCTGCCTGCTGTGCTGAATCAACGCTGATTCCGGCCTTATACAGAGTTGCGGCCGTACAGACTATGATAAAAAGCGATACGGCGTCGCCCCAGAACGCACCCAGATAAACATCGAGTTTCTCGTACTTGTAGTCTTCAACACTCAGTCTCTTGTCGACAATTGATGATTGCAGATAGAACTGCATGTACGGTGTAATTGTCGTTCCGATAAGACCTATAAGCGACAAAATATAACCTTTATCCAGAGACATTGAAGGAGAAATAAGTGAACTGCCGACTTTGCTCCAGTCGGGTCTGGCAAGAAACGCTGAGATAATATAGCCGAAAAAGGCAAACGTAAACATGAGGAAAATCTTTTCGACCCGCTTATAAGAGCCCTTTGTGACAAGAAGCCAGATTATAATCGCGCATACAGGTACGGACACGTATTTGCTTACTCCGAACAATTCCATACTTGCGGCAATTCCGGCGAAATCACCGAGGACCACTCCGAAATTCGCTATGAGCAGAATTACCATTGCAAAAAAAGTCCACTTGACTCCGAACGATTCGCGGATAAGGTCAGACAGACCTTTTCCGGTGACAACAGCCATCCTTGCATTCATCTCCTGTATTACGGCGAGACTCAGTGTAATTATAACCAGACTCCAGAGCATACTGTAACCATACGAAGCACCGACGGATGCATATGTCGCTATTCCGCCCGCGTCGTTGCCGGCGTTGACGGTAATTATACCCGGGCCGACGATTGATATCAGTTTCAGAAAATTCAGCCTGTTCTGGCGTTTGGTCTGCGTCATGACTGAATCCTCCTTAGCCTTACATATTCATGTATAAGGTCATTGAGAAGAATAATTCCGACAAGAACGCCGTCGGTATCCTTTACCGGAACCATCTGAAGATTATACTTCTGCATCAGGTCCATAACGACATCCAGATGATCTTCATCATTGACTGACAAAAGCTGATCCGACATCAGACTGCCGAGCAGTGCACTTCCCTGAGAAGCAGCCAAATCCAAGAGTGTTACAAGACCGAGAAGATGTTCGTCTCTATCGGTAATATAGACATAATGTGACGTCTCTTCCTCAACATCACCGTTCTTAAGTGCACTTACCGCTTCAGCAACCGTGGTCTCAGGTCTGAACGAAGAGAACTCCTTTGTCATAACAGAACCGACAGTGGCATCCTCATATTCCATAAGTTCCCTTATCTCATTTGACGCATCTGACTCCATCTGGTCAAGGAGCACTTCGGCACGCGTGTCATCAACATTCTCAAGAATATCAGCCGCTTCATCCGAAGGCATGATCTCAAGGAGGTCAGAAGCCCTTTCATCCGGCATTGTCTTAATGAGTGCCTGCTGCTTCTCTTCGTCCATTTCTTCAAGAACCTCTGCAGCAGTCTCATCATCGAGTCCGTGCATGAGCTGCATCTGACTTTCCCTGTCGAGCTTCTCTATTATGTCCGCAATATCAGCCGCGTGGAGCGTTGTAAGTTTATTCATTGAAGTCGAAAGCTGAAGGTCAAGCAGACCCGAAGAAATAGGCTGAACCGTATCCCAGCTGATCAGTTTGTTACGGAATTCCTTGCGCGACAAAGAGTTGATCCTTATTGCAACGTACTCAAGTCCCAAACGGCGAAGAAGACCGCGCAGACCGATATCAACTGCCACGACCTTCCATCTTCCGCCGGTCATGCCGAGTCTCACGTCGTTAACTCTCTCGACTTTCCGGCCGTGTACATCAACTATCTGTTTATCGAGAAAATTACGCGCGAGAAACAGACCGTTTCCCGGCGGTGGCATAACTCTTAAATGGTCCGAATTTATCATTACCTGATAGTGTTCATGACCATCGTGGCTTATCTCAAGATAATCCGCGGAAATATATGTCGTACTATGCCCGTTCTTAACCTCGATTGAAGCTATTACAGGGTTGTTGCCGCTCAAATCAAGAACCATATCATTAAGTCTGCCGAAAACGGTATCAGGCGTAATGATAATGTTCTTGCCGAGTATCTTACTGAAGAAAAAACTGGAAGATTTCTGCTGCACTTAAATTCTCCTTCCTGCGCGGAAAGAGGCAGCATCAGGCACTCAGATAACAGCCTGAATTATGTCCTTTCCGGAGCCTGTCAATTCATTTTGGCACATGTCCGTGTCGTCAGAATCAGCATCCATATGAACAATCTCCTTTACAAATTATTACAAATTATTGGTTTGAAATTCAAAATGAATTATAGCATTTTCCTTTGAACCGGTAAATACAGACCGGCAAGAAATTACCTCAAAATTACAATTATATGATGTGGTTTATTTCTCTATCTTCATTCCAGATAAGAACGCGAAAATGAAACCGTCTAGATTGCCGTCCATAACAGCATCAACATCCACTTCTTCATATCCTGTACGGTGATCCTTTACGAGGGTATATGGACAGAAAACGTAGGAACGTATCTGCGAACCCCACGCAATATCCATCTGATTGCCCTTAAGATCTTCTACCTTCTCCATTGCAGAGGCCTTTGCAAGCGCGAAAAGCTTTGCCTTAAGCATCTTGAGACAGGTCTCCTTGTTCTGCAGCTGAGATCTCTCAGCCTGGCAGGCAACAACAATACCCGTAGGATTGTGAGTCATTCGAACAGCAGTATCGGTTTTGTTGATATGCTGACCGCCCTTACCGGTCGAACGGTAAGTATCTACACGGACATCGGTCATATCAATCTTGATGTCATCAGCTGTAGTCTCATCAAGTTCAGGAATTACTTCGCAGGAAGCAAAAGACGTATGTCTTCTTCCTGAAGCGTCAAATGGCGATATTCTCACCAGTCTGTGTACACCAAGCTCGGATCTCAGGTAGCCATAGGCATTATCTCCGGACACCATCATTGAACATGACTTGATACCGGCCTCTTCGCCCTCAAGGAACTCCAGCTCCTTCACGGTGAATCCGTGAAATTCAGCCCAGCGGTTATACATTCTGTAAAGCATAGAGGTCCAGTCCATCGCCTCTGTTCCGCCGGCACCGGCGTGAAGCGTAAGGATAGCATTGTTGGCGTCATACTCTCCTGTAAACAGTGTCTCAAGACGCATCTTCTCAACATCATCCTTAAAGAGCCTGACGTTCTCAGTAAGCTCCGGCAGTGAATTAATATCTTCCTCATCATTCGCAAGTTCACACAGAGCAAGCAGATCCTCATGAGTCGATACGAGCTGATTGTATGATTCCACTTTCTTCTTGAGTTTACCGAGATTCTGTTGAAGTGATTGAGCTCTATCAACATCATTCCAGAAATCAGGCTCCTGGCTGCGCTGTTCAAGTTCACTTATCTGGTCGGATACATGATCAATATGAAGAGCTTCCTTAAGCTTTACAAGCGGCTCATCATAAGACTCCAAATCTAATCGGATATTGTCAAATTCAAGCATTACAATTATTAACCTTTCCTCAAATCTTCAACGAATTCCTTAAGAAGAACCATTGCTTCTTTAATGTCATCAAGTGACGCAGCATAGCTTATACGAACAAAGCCCTCTCCGCAAGCGCCGAAAGCATTTCCGGGAACTATCGCAACATGCTTCTCTATAAGGAAACGCTCACAAAATTCTTCAGAGCTGAGTCCCGTGCATTTAATTGAAGGAAATGCATAAAAAGCACCGTAAGGAGTGAAACAATCAAGTCCGGCATCACTCAGGCCCTGAATAATAACTCTGCGCCTGTGATTGTATTCATCGCGCATCTTTATTATCTCGCCGTCAGCATTCATAGCCGCTTCAATTACGGCAAACTGTGAAAGTGAAGGTGCGCTCATTATACAGTACTGATGAATCTTGGTCATCTGGCTGACAAGCTCGTGAGGTCCGGCAATATAGCCGACACGGAAACCGGTCATAGCATAACTTTTCGAAAATCCGTTAACCATAATAACGCGCTCGCGAAGTTCTGAAAACTGCGTAAGTGACGCCGGCTTGCCATCAAGATAATTAAGTTCACAGTAAAGTTCGTCTGACAAAACAATAACGCCGGGATGACGAAGCAGAACATCTCTGATCCCTGCCCAGTCCTCAAGAGTCATGACAGCTCCGGTAGGATTGTTCGGGTAACCGACAATTATGTACTTTGTCTTCTCTGTAATAGCCGCCTCAAGTTCTTCCGGCATAAGTTTGTAGCCGTTCTCAGGCTTTGTCTCAACCGTGACCGGAACTCCATGAGCAAACTTTACAGTAGCATTATAAGCAACAAAACAAGGCTCAACAACAATGACTTCATCACCAGGGTTAATCAGGGCACGTGCCACAAGATCCAGACCTTCGCTGCCGCCCACAGTAATGAGCAGTTCTCCGTCAGGTGAATAACTGACTCCGTAACGGCGCTTGAGATAATCTGAAATAGCCTTCCTCGCGTTCAGGTATCCTGAATTCGGGGAATAATGCGTATATCCTTCCACAAGCGAGTTGATTCCGGCTTCGCGAATAGGCCATGGTGTGACAAAATCCGGTTCACCGATAGACAGAGATATAACATGACCCTGCATCTCATTGGCAAGGTCAAAAAACTTCCTTATTGCAGAAGGCGGTACCTGCTGCACTGCGTCAGACATTTTCCCGTTATAATCAAAACTCATAAAATAATCGCCTGCCTGTCGTCCTTATTCGGATTGTCATAGATTATGCCGTTTGCCTTGTATTTCTTGAGAATGAAGTGAGTAGTAGTGGAAAGTACTCCCTCCTGAGTTGCAATCTTCTCAGAAACAAAGTTCGCAATGTCACGGAGGGTCTTGTCCTCATAAATAATCATGAGGTCAAAGCCACCCGAAACAAGATAACATGCAGATACTTTATCATAACGGCTCAAAATCTGAGCTATATGATCATAACCCTTGTTCTTTATCGGAGCGATTCTGACTTCAATCATTCCGATGCATGTATCCGGTGCCTTCTTCTCCCAATTGATAATAGTCGAATATCCAAGGATTATATTCTCATCTCTCAGACGCTTTATCTCAAGGTTGACCTCATCTTCGCTCACAGCCAGCATAGTGGCCATTTCAGCGGATGAAAGCCTTGCATTGTTCTCCATAAGATGTAATAGCTCGATATCATCAATCATGATAAACACCTCCGTGACATTACAAACTGTTCGTAATCAGTCCTAAATTCAGAAAGCTCAGATGCGGGCAACGCCTGTATCACGGGCTGCCTGAGCTACAGCAGCAGCTACTGCCTTACCGACTCTCTTATCGAAAGCGTCCGGAAGTATGTATTCAGGGTTAAGCTCTGCGTCTGTAACGATTCCGGCAATAGCATTGGCAGCGGCAATCTTCATCGCGTCATTGATATCAGAAGCTCTTACATCCAAAGCACCGCGGAAGATTCCCGGGAATGCGAGAACGTTGTTAACCTGATTCGGGAAATCACTGCGTCCCGTTGCCATAACAGCAACGCCGGCCTTCTTTGCCTCATCAGGAAGAATCTCAGGTACAGGGTTGGCACAGGCAAAAACGATAGGGTCCTTAGCCATTGTAGCTACCATCTCAGAAGTCAATACTCCTGGTGCGGATACACCTACAAAAGCGTCTGCGCCCTTGATAACATCAGCGAGTGAGCCTGCTTCCTTGTTAGGATTTGTAATCTCAGCCATCTCCTGCTTTGCGGAATTGAGTCCTTCTCTGCCGTTATATATAGCGCCCTTGCGGTCGCAAAGAATAACATTCTTAAGTCCTCTGGAGATAAGAAGCTTTGTGATGGCTGTAGCAGCTGCGCCTGCACCGTTTACGACAACCTTTATATCTTCAATCTTCTTTCCGACAATCTTAAGTGCATTTGTCATACCTGCAAGAGTAATGACTGCCGTACCATGCTGGTCGTCATGGAAAACCGGAATATCGCATCTTTCCTTAAGCTTCTTCTCTATCTCAAAACAGCGGGGCGCGGCGATATCCTCCAGATTCACGCCGCCGAACGAGCCGGATATGAGGTAGATCG
>Ga0116193_1000994_pt1 | contig 25076 bp, 19 predicted proteins | sample AD_UKC115_MetaG_FD_89892 | JGI IMG/M metagenome (GOLD analysis project Ga0116193, IMG submission 89892) | Active sludge microbial communities of municipal wastewater-treating anaerobic digesters from Hong Kong - AD_UKC115_MetaG | ecosystem: Engineered > Bioreactor > Anaerobic > Digestate... | reverse complement strand
GTTTCTTCGATTTGTTCTCTTCTTTTGATATCTCTTTTTAATTTTCTATCTAAATGTCCAAATTTATCCATTAAACCTATGTCTTGAAGTATTTCACTTACTCTATGATTTCTCCATTCTTCTAATGTGTCTAATTCTTCTATAAAATTAGGGTTATCCATTTTTACATCATTTACAACTTCATCATAGATTTGTAAGTGTTCTAAGTTTTGTATATTTCTTTTTAATATTTCTTCTTTGTGTTTTTTAACTATTGTTTCTGAATGTTTCACATAAGCTATTGCTAGAGCTGTTCTTGTGTGTTTATCATTTATTATTGTTGGTCTTGATCTATGGAAGTCTAATCTTTCTATACGGAATTTTCTTCCATATATTCTTCGTAGTTCTTCTTCATAACTATCTACAAATTCAGAATCTAGAGATACTCTTTTTGTTATCCATCGATTATTTTCTTGTACAGTTATTACTGGTGAAACATTTGTTACAACTGCTTTTCTTTTGGTTTTTAGCATGTTTAATACTTTTTTAAGTGAATCTCTTCCCCATTCGGATAATTCACTCATTAAAACCATATAATTTCCAGATAACGGCAAGTAGGGAATTATTTCTAATCTGTAAACACCTGATTCATTTACTTCAAATTTTAAGTTTTCAGATCCGCATTCACATTTTTGGTTAGAAGCCATAAAATTATTTGGTCTGTAACTTTTTCCGCATTCTTGGCATTTAAAATGCCCGTATTCATCTAAGTTTCCTAATGCAATTTTATGAGCATCTATTGCGGATTTTACACGATCTAGTATGTTTCGTTTTGCTGTTGCTTTTAGTCTGAAGTGTTGATTATGACGGTTTACTTCAGATATTTCTTCAAAACCTATATCTGATGAAGAACTTATTCCATAACGGTTTAATGATCTAAATGGTGCGGTATAACCATTTGCATCCATTTTTTCTTTTAGGTCTTGTAAGTTATTTAATCTATCTTGAAATCTAAGGTAAACTACTTTAAAACTTTTGGTATCATTTATTTTTGTTAAATTTATATTTTCTTTCTCTATTTTGTTTAAATACTTTTCAGCATTTGTTATGAGTATGGATTCATCCATTTGTTACTCACCTGTGAGGCTAATTCCATTTATTTTTTTAAAATGTCATTATTTTTTTGATTATCTTTTAATTATTTTTTTACGCCGAAAAAGATAATCAAAATTTTTTTAAATAATGATAAGTTTTATTTTCTATTATTAAATTCTTTTTATTTTTGCATTTATTGGATTTCTTCTCCAACATCTACTGGTTCTTCGGGAACTAATAATGCTGCACTTTCTCCAGATGCTAATAACATTCCTTGTGATTCTACACCAAATAATTTTGCTGGTTCGAGATTTACAAGTACTGTTACTTTTTTATCAATTAATTCTTCTGGATCATATCTTTTTGCAAGTCCTGCTACTATTTGTAAAGTTTTTTCTCCAATATCAACTTGTAATTTAAGTAATTTATTTGATTTTTCGATTTTTTCTGCTTCTTTAATTTGTCCTATTCTGATTTCTACTTTATCAAAGTAATCAATACTTATTTGTTCACTCATGGTTTTTTCTCCTTCTTGACTTTGTTCTAAGTTTTTATATAATTTATCTTTTTCGTTTTGTATTGTTGAATCTTCGATTTTCTTAAATAATGGTTTTGGTTTGTTGATTTCATGACCTGTTGGTAAATATTCTGTTGCTTTATCCCATATATCATTATTTTCTATGTTTACTGTTTTAGCTATTTTATCTGCAGTTCTTGGTATGTATGGTTTTAGAAGTGTTGCTAAACTTTTAGCTAATTGGTCACATAAGTATACTGTGTTAGCTGCTTTTTGTGGTTCTTCTTTTATTGCTTTCCATGGTTCTTGGTCATTGAAGTATTTATTTGCAGTTTTAGCTACTTTGAATATTTCAACTAGTCCTTCACGGAATTTAAAATCATTTATGTAATTTTTTTCTGTTTCAGGTAGTTGTTTGCATAATTTTTCGAATTTGATATCTTCTTCACTTGGATTTTTATATTCTGGCACTTTTCCATCAAAGAATTTGTGTGTGAATGTGAATGTTCTGTGTAAGAAGTTTCCTAGTACATCTGCTAATTCATCGTTTACTCTTCTTTGGAAATCATCCCAACTGAAGTCTGTGTCTTTATTTAGTGGAGCATTTATGGTTAGATAATATCGTAGTAGGTCTGAATCAAAATCTTTTACAAAATCAGATACCCAAATTACCCAATTTTTACTTGTACTCATTTTTCTACCTTCAAGAGATAGGAATTCTCCAGCAAATATATTATCTGGATATTTGCAACCGTATCCTTTAAGTAGTGCTGGCCAAAATATTGCATGGTGGTATATGATATCTTTTCCTATGAAATGTATTGCTGTGTCATTCCAATAGTCTTCCCATGGTTTTCCTGTTTTTCTTGACCATTGTGCTGCTGATGAAATGTATCCGAGGAATGCTTCTCCCCATACATAGATAACTTTTCCATCTGCATCTTTTAGTGGTACAGGAATACCCCATTTCATGTCTCGGGTCATTATCCAATCATTTAATCCTTCTTTTAACCAGTTTAATGCATAGTTTCTTACGTTTGCAGGTAATTTTTCATTGTTTTCTATGTATTTTGTGATGTCTTCTTCGAAGTTGCTAAGTTTGTAAAAGTATTGTTTACTTTTTTTAATTACTGGTGTATGTCCACATGTTAAACATTGTGGGTCTACTAATTCTGTTGGTTCTAGATGTCTTCCACAACTTTCACAATGATCTCCTCTTGCTCCTTCTGAGCCACATACAGGACATATTCCTTCTACATAACGGTCAGGTAAGAATTTTTGACAATTTTCACAGTATAATTGTTCTATTGGTTGTTCATAAATTAGTCCTTTGTTATAAAGATCTAAGAAGAAATTTTGACTGATTTCATAGTGTAATTGGTCTGTTGTACGTGTGAAACTGTCTAGTGTGATATCACATGATTTTACATCTTTTACTATCATATCATGATATCTTTTTGCTATTTCGATTGGTTTTTTACCTTCATTATCTGCTTGTACAGCTATTGGTGTTCCATGTTCATCTGTTGCACAAACTAGTAATACATCATTACCTTGCATACGGTTACAACGTGCATAAATGTCTGCTGGAATGTAGGTTGATCTTAAGTGCCCTAAATGGCATGGACCGTTAGCATATGGTAATGCACATGAAATAAAAATTTTTGACATTTTATCTTTCTTCCTCCAAGTAAAAAATTTTTTATAAGTAATATGTGTAAAATTAATTTATAAAATTACATTATATTTTTAGTTATATTTAATCTAAGTAATAAATTTTGTTTATAAATTAAAAATTTTACATGGAGCAGGCATTTTTTTCTAAAAAAATAAGTTAAGTTTAGTTAAAAATAAGAGGATTTTTATTAAAGTCATATTATTTTCGTGTTTTAGGGGTTTTAAACTATATAATTGGGTTAAATAAATGAGTTCATTTTAAATGGAGTTAATAAATTAAAAATGATTTTATAGTTTAATTAAATTTATATAACTTTAATAAAAAGCTTACATTTTATACTTTAAAAAATAATATGCTGAGCGTGAAATTTAATAACAAATGTTTTTTTGGAATATTTTAATATATTTTTTTTAATTAATAGTTATCTCATCGTAACATAAACTTGCCATAAATTTTCGTAGCAATAATTGAAAATTTGAACCTAAAAAAAATATTTTCAATATTTTTATGGAGTTTAATATTCCTTAGCTATTAATTAAAAATTTTATATTTAATTTTATAGTAGTTAGCTGAATAATTGTTATTAGATATTATTTTTTTTATTAATTCTTTTACTCTGAATTTAATCATGCATAAAAGTAAGCATTTATAGTTAAGTTTTTTATAGTATATAAATTTTTTTATCAAATTTAAAAAAAATAAATGCATAAATTTAATATTGGTTTCTATTAGTCCATGCTTGATAAAATATGAATATACCTATTAATAAAAGTACTATTTGAGGGAATATACTGAAAAACAAGTATGGTAATACTCCTAATTTAGCTAAAATCCATAATACTGCATAAATTATAATTATAACTCCAATGAGTATACAAATTTTATTAAACATTTTTTTATATTCATATGGAATGTTAAATCCTGGAATTGGCATTTTATTTATTATCTCCTTGAAAATTTGATTTAATTATTTATAATTCTTTTATTCCATTATTAGTTCCAAAAATTACTTTATCTACCATTTCTGTAAATATTCCATTTTCCACTACACCAGGAATTGTGTTTAATTCAATTTCCATGTCTACAGGACTGTCTATTAATGGGAACTTTGCATCTATTATAAAATTTCCACTATCAGTAATAACTGGACCATCTTTTTGAACTCCCATTCTTATTTCAGGTTTTGCTCCCATGTCTTGCAATACATTTAATACTGGTTGAGTTGCTTCTTTGATTACTTCTAATGGTACTGGAAATGCTCCTAATTGTTGTACTTCTTTAGATTCGTCAGCTATGATTACTAATTCTTTTGCTGAGTAGTCAACGATTTTTTCAATTGTGTGAGCTGCTCCTCCACCTTTTATAAGATTTTTATTTGGGTCTATTTCATCGGCTCCATCTACTGCTAAATCTATGCTGTGTTCATCTAAGGTTGTGCATGGTATGCTCCATTTTTTAGCTAGTAAGAATGATTGATAACTTGTTGGTATTCCTAGTAATTCTAATTCTTCTTCTTCAACTCTTTTGCCTACTTTTTCTATAAAATAGTGTGTGGTTGATCCTGTTCCAAGTCCTAAAACTTGACCATCTTTTACTAATTCACCTGCAGCATATCCTGCATTCATTTTAAGATTCATTTTAATTATTCCACCATTAGTTCTCTTTTTTTATAATTTTTTTTTAAAATCTTGCAAGTATTTTTTTTAATGATTTTTTCATTTCACATTCCCCAGGAAACTTTCTTAAGTCTTTTGCAATTGTGACTTTATCTCCTTCTTTAATACCTTCAGGGAAACATAATTTATGATATTCACATTCTTTGAATGTACATGTAGGTTTTTCATAGTTGAAGCTGGATCCTTCAAATACTTTTTTAGAATCTAATAACATTTCTATATCTGCTAATTCTACTTCTATAGGTACTACTTTTCCTTCTGCATGAATTGGGCATCTTTGTTCTGTGTCTTTTACATCAGTTATTGTGTATTTTCTTCCTATTTCTAATGATCCTACACATGCAGATTTAATTCTACAATTTTCACATTCTTCTGCTGGTCCTTGGAATATGAAACTTGAGTCTTTTTTTGCTATTTCTTTTCCTATTAATGTAATCATTCAATTACCCCTGTTGTTATTGCTAGTTTTTCAGCTGCTTCTCTAGATAGTCCTCGATCTCCTAGTATTGTGTATCTATCTCTTATTGTGTGAGCTATAGTTAAAGCTTCAATGATTTCTTCAGGACTTACTCCAAGTTCTTTCGCTGTTGTTGGGGCTTTAACATTGTGTAATGCATCACGTATGAATTTCCAATCTCCACCATGTAAGTTCATCATCATGATTGCACCTACTCCACATTGTTCTCCGTGGAGTGCTGGTTTTTTTGCAATTTTATCAAGTGCATGGGAGAATAGGTGTTCTGATCCACTTGCTGGGCGAGATGTATTTGCGATGCTTATTGCAACTCCTGTACTGAATAAAGCTTTAGCTACTAATCTTGTACTTTTTTCTAATCCTGGTTTAATATTTTCTGCCCCGTCGGATATGAGTTTTGCTGTCATTTGTGCTAAAGCTGCAGCTGATTCACTGTAACTAACATTTTGTAATCTTCTAGCTAATTTCCAATCTAATACCGCTGTATAATTTGATATTACATCACCACAACCTGATGCTAAAAGTTTATAAGGAGCATTTTTTATAATATCTGTATCTGCAACTACTGCTATTGGGGATTGGGCTTTGATTGATACACTTCCTTTTTCATTTTTTATGGAAGCTAAAGGTGAAGTTATACCATCATGTGAAGCTGTTGTTGGGATAGATAAAAAGTAAGTTTTTGCATTTGTGGATGCCATTTTTGCTACATCTATAATTTTTCCTCCACCTACTCCAAGAACCACTTGAGATTTATCTAATTTATCTTGAACTTGTTGTACGCTTTGGTCTGTTGCAGAATCTACTTCAACTACTTCAACACTGAAATTAGCATTTTCTAAACTTTCAATTACTTGATTACCTGCAATTTTCTTTGTATGTGGTCCAGTGACAACTAATGCATCATCATAAAACCGCAAGTCATTACATATTTCACCTGTCTTATCAATTACACCAGGGCCAATATGAACTTCTCGAGGTAATTGAATCTTTTTAGTTACCATAAAAAATTTACTCCTTTTTATTTTAATCATTAATATTCTATAGTCTATAACTAAAATAAGTTTTGGAATAATTTTAGTTAAAAATTAAAATTTGGATAAGATATATAAAATCAAAAAAACAATAGAATATTAATTGTTAAATTATTAATAGGTGATAAATTTGGAAAACTTTAGTGAATGGTTCCACAATATTTTAGAAGAAGCAAATATAATAGACTCAAGATATCCAATTAAAGGGATGAGTGTTTGGTTACCTTATGGGTATCAAATTAGAAAATACATGTTAAATGTTTACCGTGATTTACTTGATAAAGATCATGAAGAAGTATTATTCCCCTTATTAATTCCTGAAGCAGAATTAGCTAAAGAAGGAAAACATGTTAAAGGATTTGAAGATGAGGTATATTGGGTAACACAAGGAGGCCAGAAGCCTTTAAATGAGAATTTAGCTTTACGTCCTACAAGTGAAAGTAGTATTTATCCAATGTTTAGTTTATGGGTTAGATCCCATATTGATTTACCTATGAAATATTATCAAGTGGTTAACACATTTAGATATGAAACTAAACATACTCGTCCACTTATTAGAGTTAGAGAAATTACTACATTCGCTGAAGCACACACCATACATTCTAGTGCTGAGGAAACTGAAGATCAAGTTAATGAAGGTATTGAAATTTATAAGAAACTTTTTAACGAGTTAGGAATACCTTATACTATTAGTAAGAGACCTGTTTGGGATAAATTCCCTGGTGCAGATTACACTATGGCTTTTGATACTTTATTACCTGATGGAAAAGCTTTACAAATAGGAACTGTTCACAATCTTGGACAAACTTTTGCTAAAACTTATGATATTACTTTTGAAAACAAAGAAGGAGAACATGAATATGCTTATCAAAGTTGTTATGGACTTAGTGATAGAGTTATTGCAGCTGCTATAGGAATTCATGGAGATGAAAAGGGATTAGTTTTACCTCCAAACTTATCACCAAAACAAGTTACAATAATCCCTATTCTTTTTAAAAAAGGTAAAGAAGAAGTTTTAAATAAATGTAATGAAATTAAAGATAACTTAGAAAATGCTGGAATACGTGTTATGATTGATGATCGTGATATTAGACCCGGTAAGAAGTTTTATGAATGGGAATTAAAAGGAACTCCTCTAAGATTAGAATTAGGCCCAAGAGATTTAGAAAACAATAAAACTGTTATGGTTAGAAGAGATAATTTAGAGAAAACTGAAGTTAATCTTAATGATGATATTGTATCTATTGTAAAAGATAGGTTAAATGATATTAACGGGTTATTAAGAGAAAATGCTTGGGATTCCTTTAAAGAGAATATTAAATCTGTTAGTGATGTTAATGAGATTAAAGAATTAATTGAAAATGGTAAAATGGTTAGTTTCCCATGGTGTGGAGATGAAGAGTGTGGAAAAACCATTGAAGAAATTACTGACATTGATTTATTAGGAATTTATAATGAGGATATTGAAACTGATGCGGTTTGTGCTCATTGTGGTAAACCTGCAAAACATTTAGCATTAATAGCTAAAACATACTAAAATAAAATATTTAGGGAGATTTGGGATATTGGATAATATATATGCAATTATACCTGTAAGTAAGTTTACTGATGCTAAAACTAGATTATCCCCTTTTTTATCAGCTACTGAAAGAGAAGAGTTATTAAAAGCTATGCTTAAGGATGTTACTAAAACTCTTAAAAAATTGGTTGATAAGATTATTATAATCAGTAGAGATTCTGAAGTTCTTGATTATGCCAAAGAGTTAAAACTTGATACTTTAGTTGAGAATGATGATAGTAATTTAAATAAAGCACTTAATCAAGCTATGGATTATTGTAGAGGAAAAACTAGAAAAGTGCTTATTATGCCTTCAGATGTACCCCTTATTGGTAAAACCAATATTAAATTAATTATTAAGCAAGCTAATAAACTTGATTTTCTTATTATGCCATCTAAAGGTGGGGGGACAAATGCTTTAATTATTAAGCCTTGTGGTATTGATATGGAATTTGGTGATTTTAGTTTTCAAAAACATGTTGAAAATGCTGAAGCTAAAGGATTAAGTCCTATTGTTCATGATAGTTTTTATATGGCTTTAGATGTTAATACTACAGAAGATCTTGGTGAAATTATGATTCATGGAAAAAATACTCATACTAAGAAGTATTTAGAATCTTTAGGTATAAGTGTTGAAAGTATTCATGGTCATGAAAGATTAAAAGTTACAAGAGATTAAGTGATTTTTTTATGATAGGAATCACAATTGCTGGTTTTGATCCATCTGGAGGGGCAGGAATATCTACAGATATTAAAACTATGGCTGCTTATAATGTTCATCCAACCAGTGTTATAACTACGTTAACTGCACAAAATCCTCATAAAGTGTATTCAATCCAACCAGTAAATACTAATTTTATTTGTGAACAGATAGATTCTATTATGGATGATTATACGGTAAAGTATGGTAAAACTGGTCTTCTTTATTCTAAAGATATAATAAGAACTGTTTCTAAAAAGATTAAAGAATATGATTTAAAAATGGTTGTAGATCCTGTTATGGTTGCAAGTGCAGGGGATAACTTAAATAAAGAAGATATTGGTAAAATTTTAAAAAAAGAATTATTACCTGAAGCTATTATTACCACTCCTAATGTTTCTGAAGCGGAACAACTTAGTGGAATGGAAATAAAAAGTAAAGAAGATGCTATTGAAGCAGCCTATAAAATTGGTGAGTATTGTAATGTTATTATTACTGGTGGTCACTTAAATGGTGTTAATGTTTTATTTGATGGGGAGATTAATGTTATAAATCAAGAATTAATTGACACCCCTAATACTCATGGTACTGGTTGTACTTTTTCAGCAGCAATTGCTGCTAATTTAGTTAGAAATAATGATGAAAATTTATTAAATATTGTTAAGGATTCTATGAATTTCACTTTTGAAAGTGTGAAACATGGCCACTATGGAACCCTTAATCCTAGATTTTATTAAAAAAAAATAAGTTAATTAAGAATAAAAATTTTATCCAATTACTCTTAAATCATGTAATAATATTTTTGGAATAATAAATGGACCGTATTGTTTAATTTCTGAGTCTAATCCTTCACAATTTTTTAAGGTTTCATAAACATTTCCAGAAATCATAGCTTTTTTAACGGGTTTGGTTATTTCCCCATTTTCTATTAAAAATCCATTATTAACTTCTACACTGAAATCTCCACTAATTGGGTTTGCTGTGTGAGCTCCAAGAACATCTGTTGCAAGTATTCCATTATCTATTTCTTGAATTTTTGCCATTTTATTAAAGTCAAAAATGATATTAGAAGCATTTACACTTGGTGTTGATGAGAATGAACCTCTAAAACCATTACCTGTACTTTTTATTTGTGCTTTGTTCGCAGTGTAAATATCATAGATAAAACTTTTTAGAACTCCATTCTTTACAAGTTCTGTTTTTTGTGATTGTGTTCCTTCTCCATCAAATTTACCACTACTTAATCCTCCATCATAAGTTCCGTCATCATAGATTGATAAGTTTTCACTTACTATGGATTCTCCTACTTTGTCTTTTAGTATTGATCTTCCTCTTTGAATGTTGTCTGCTGAGAATCCACTCATAAAAGTAGCTAAAATTCCTGTTGCGGCATGATAATCTAATACAACATCTTTATCTCCGGTTTCTATGTTTACTCCACCAATTGAATCTGATGCTAATTTAGATACTTTTTCAGCTAATTCATCACCATTAAAATCATATTTACATGAAGAAATTGAGTCATATGCACTTGAGAGTTCATCATTTTTATGTGCATTTACTGCTACATATGCTCCAAATCCTGTGCTTTCATCTGAAACATTAACTCCATTAGAGTTTACTATTATTTCTTCTCCAAATCCTCTAGAAAATCCTCCAGTTGTTGGTTCACAACCATTTTCTTCTACTGTATTTAGTAAACTTTCCATAAATGAGGTCATTTCACTTAGTTCTAATTCTTTATTTTTAGAATCATAAATGTTTTTTATTGTTGGTAATGATGCTTTTTCTGCAAAAGAAAAGTTAGGGTCTTCTTCATTTAATTTTGCATTTAAATATGCTTTTTCTGCTGTTTGTGGAATTTTATTCATATTAGATGTGTATGCAAAACCTAATTTATTTTCATATATTACTCTTATTCCTATTCCAAGATTTACTTCTTCTTTTGCAAAGTTTAAATTATTATTTTCTGCTTCTAATTGTAAAAGTTGTGAGTTTTCTGCAAATATTTCATAATCGTCACAATATTTACTTACACTCTTTTCTGCTTCTTCTACTATTTGATTTAACATTATATTATTCCTCATTATTTTTTTAATATGAATTTTTCAACAGCTTCCACTACACCATCTCCATATGGTTTTGTGCAAACATAATCTGCTTTATTTTTTAATTCTTGACTAGCATTAGCTACTGCTATTTTCATTCCAACATGATCTAGGAAATCTAAATCGTTTTCACTATCTCCTATACCCATAATATTTTTTGGATTTATATCTAAGATTTTTGCTAGTTTTTCGAGGGTTACGCCTTTATTTATTTGATTATCTGTTATGTGTAGTGCAAATCCACTGTCATAAACTTTTATATTCCAATCTTTTAATATTTCTCTAATTATATCTGCATTCATTGTTCTGTAGAATGCTATTTCAGATAATCTGCAATACTCATCATCAACAACGATTAGTTCGTATTCATCTTTTAATTCTTGTTTTAGGTGTTGATAAGCTTTTTCAACATAGGAGTAATCTGAAAAAACTATTGTTTCATTGTTTTTATATCCTTCGAGAAACATTACTCCACCATTTTCACCAACTACTCCTCCTGTTGTTCCAATGGATGTAGTTAGTGCATAAGTATAAACTGCAGTATTTCCAGTTACTAAGATTACTGGTATTCCAAGATTTTCTATTTTTCTTATTATTTCTATGGCACTAATACAGAGTAATCTATTTGAATCTGTTATTGTTCCATCAATATCTAGAGCTAAAGCTTTAATTTCATTCATATTTTTTTATCCTCTAAAAAAAGGATTTTAATTAATGTTTTAATCCATTGGTGTGTATCTGTGAGCTATATTACAAGTTCCTTCTTTACTTACCATACATGCTCCTATTGGATGTAATGGTGTGCATGATTTTCCGAATAATTTACAATCTGTTGGTCTTTTTAATCCTCTAAGTATTGGTCCACATATACAACCTTTTGGTGCTTCTGTTACATCTTTAACTTCAATATCATATATTTCTCGAGCATTGTATTGGCTGAATTCAGGTTTTAATTCATAAACACTGTTTGGTATTTTTGGAAATCCTCTCCATTCTCGGCTTTTTACAGTGAATACATCTGCCATAGCTTTTTGTGCTACTACATTACCTTCATCACGTACTGCTCTTTTATATTCATTATCAACATGAGGATCATCATTTTTGATTTGTCTTAATATTAAGTAAACTGCCATTAAAATGTCTAATGGGTTGAATCCTGCAGTTGCTTGAGGTATACCGTATTTTGTGGAGAAATGTTCGAATGGTTTGTTTCCTATAATTGTACAAACATGTCCAGGTTCAATTAATGCATTTAGGTTAGTTTCTCCTGAGTCTATTAAGAAATCAAGTGCAGGTGGGATTAATCTGTGACATGATAAGATTGAAAAGTTTTCAGGAGGTTCATTTAATATTTCAGATGCTGTTGTAGGTGCTGTTGTTTCAAAACCTGCAGCTATAAATACAACTTTTTGGTCAGGATTTTTTCTAGCTAATTCCACGGCATTATTTATACCGTAAACTATTCTTACATCTGCACCATCAGCTTTAGCTTCAGAAAGTGACTTATTGGATCCTGGAACACGCATCATGTCCCCAAATGTAGTGATTGTAACTCCTTTATCAACTAATGATAATGCTTCATCTATTTCACGGGCAGGAACTACACATACTGGACATCCTGGTCCTGCAACAATTTCAACCTCTTCAGGTAGTAGTGTACGAATACCATTTTCCATGATTGTGTGTTCATGTGAACCACAAACGTGCATAATTCTAACAGGGACAGCAATATCATTTATTCTGTGAACTAACTCTTTAGATAAATTTTTCATATTGTTTACACCATAATAAATAATTTTAATAAAAATTCTTTAATTATATAATGTATCTATTTTTTGTTAAATAAAATATTTAATAGTTTAGATAAAAACAATTTTCAAAAATTAATATAAAAATCTGTTTAATCATTAAAAAAATAAAAGAAAATAGTTAAAAAATAAAAATTATACATTAAATAAATTTTATGGTTAAAAATACAATAATCATACATTGAATTAACATTAAATTGGTTTAAATGGAAATCCGTGCATGGCATAATATTATAGTAATAAGGAAAACTTAATTTTTCAAAAAATATTTTATAATCCTTTAAAATTTCCAAGATACTTAATCAAAAAAAAATCATTTATTTTTAAAAAAACAGAAAAATTAACCTTAAAAAATAAAAACAAGCCCCAAATAAATTTTGTCATAGAACCAATAAGAAATCAATTATAACTTTAGTATAAAACAGGTTTTAAAGGTGATCTCCTGACTGCATTATAATATATAGTAAAGAGAACTTAATTTTTTGATTATAACCTGAAGATAGCCATAATACACATCAATGTGTATCACCATTTTATTACACTTGCGGAGAATTTTGCTTATAAATAAGTTTATTATTGAAAAGGTAACACGACATACATCATTTTAACATGTTACATTTCTAAGAAATTTATGAAGTTATTTTTCCTTTTAAAGAGTTTAAAATGCTTTAAATTTTTAAATTTTTTAAAGTAACATGCCAAAAAAAAGGAGCCATACCTATACACCCTATTACCTCACTAATCATGTTACTATGTTACCATGTTACTAAATTTTAAAAAAAATTAGATGTTACTATGTTACCATGTTACTAAATTTTAAAATATTATTTTGTTAATAATTTTTTTCTTTTTAAAAATCTTTTAAAAATAAAATATAAATATTTCAAGAAGTATACTAATCATATAATAAATCTATAAATTAATTATTTAATAAAAAAAGTGAGAGATTTTTTTAAGATGTATAAAGATAATAAGATTTTAGTGGTTATTCCTGCTAGAGGAGGTTCTAAAGGTATTCCTCGTAAAAATATTCGTATTATGGATGATAAACCTTTAATAGCTCATACTATCAATCATGCTAAATCTTCTAGTTATATTGATGATGTTGTTGTTACAACAGATGATGATGAGATTAAATTTATTTCTGAAAAGTTTGGTGCAGATGTTATTAAGCGTTCTGGGGATTTAGCTGAAGATAATGTGCCCTTAGATCCAGTTATTTATGATGCTACTCTTCAACAAGAGGAAAAAATTGGAGATAAGTACGATTTTGTGATTACCCTTCAACCTACAAGTCCACTTTTAAAGCCTAGTACTTTAAATAAGGCTATTGAAAAGCTTGAATCTGGTAATGATACTGTTATTAGTGTTGTTGATGATAGACATTTGAGTTGGGGTTTTGATGATAATAAACAGTCATATTATCCTTTATATGAAAAAAGACTTAATCGTCAATATTTGCCTAAGGAATTTCGTGAAACTGGTTCTGTTTTTGCAACTAAAAGAGATTTCATTACTGAAAATTCACGTTTAGGAGATAAAATTGATTTAATTCCTGTTAGTCATCAGGAAAGTATTGATATTGATAATTATGAAGATTGGTGGGTTGCTGAGCGTCTTCTTCAGAAAAAACGAATTATTATTAAGGCTGATGCTTCTCATGAAATTGGTACAGGTCATATTTATAGAGGTTTAGCTATTGCATCTAAATTAATTAATCATGATGTTTTATTTTTATTAGATGAAGAAAAAGAAATTGGTATTGATATTATAAATAATTATAATTATCCTTATTTTACTCATAAAGGAGAAGAAGATTTATTAAATAAAATTAATGATTATCATCCAGATATAGTTATTAATGATATTTTAAATACTTCTTCTGATTATGTTAAGAGTTTAAAGGATAATGGTTATTTTGTTCTTAATTTTGAAGATTTGGGTGGAGGAGTTAAGTATGCTGATGTAGTTTGTGATGCATTATATGAGCATAAGATTCCTCTTAAAAATTTGTATAGTGGTCATAGTTATTATATTCTTAAAGATGAGTTTTATTATCAACCTTATAAAGAGGTTAAAGAGGAAGTTAATGAGATTCTCTTAACTTTTGGTGGAACTGATCCTAATAATTTAACCAAGAAAACATTGGATTGTATTATAAACAGCAGTTACAATGGAAATGTTAAAGTTATTCTTGGTTTAGGTTATAAAGATAAGAAAGGAATAAAAGAAGAATATTCTAGTTATGAGAATATTGATATTTTTGAGAATGTTAAAAATATTAGTGAGTATATGATTTCTGCTGATCTGATTTTCACTTCTGCTGGTAGAACCATGTATGAAATCGCTTCTATTGGTGTTCCTTGTGTTTGTCTTTGTCAAAATCAACGGGAATTGAATCATATTTTTGGTAATATTGATAATGGTTTTATTAATCTTGGATTAGGTTCAAAAGTTAGTGATGATGAATTAACTAGTACTTTAGAGAATACTGTTAATGATTTTGATTTAAGATTGGAAATGAGTAATCGTATGAAGAATGTTGATGTGCGTCATGGTTTTGAGAACTTATTGAATATTGTTAAACCTAAATTTATGGAATTTGAAAAAAATAAGGGAGATTTGTTAAATTGAGTATTTTTGATGTTGAACCATTTTTAATTGCTGAAATTGGTGTTAATTATTATGATATAGCTAAAAAAGAGAATATTAGTAATATGGAAGCTGCTAAATTAATGGTTAAGGAGGCTAAAGATGCTGGTTGTGGAGCCGTTAAGTTTCAAAGTTATAAAGCAGATACTATAGCTTCTAAAAATTCTCCTGCATATTGGGATATGAATGAAGAACCTACTACTTCTCAGTATGAATTGTTTAAGAAGTTTGATTCATTTGGAAAAGATGAGTATGAAGAGATTGCTGAATATTGTGAAAGTATTGGTATAATGTTTCTTTCTACTCCTTTTGATTTTGATTCTGTTGATTATTTAGATAGTTTTATGGATGTTTATAAGATTTCTTCATCTGATTTGACTAATATTCCTTTTATTAAAGCTATTGCTCGTAAGAATAAACCAATTATTATTTCTACTGGTGCTTCAACTACTAAAGAAATTTCTGATGCCATAAAAACTATTGAAGATGAGGAGAATCGTGATATTGGTGTGATGCATTGTGTTTTATCTTATCCTACTGCTTTTGAGGATGCTAATTTATTAATGATTAAAAATCTTAAGAATTTATATCCTGAGTATGATATTGGTTATTCTGATCACACTAAACCCGATAGTGGAATGTTAGTTCTTACTACTGCTTATTTGTATGGTGCTAATATTCTTGAAAAGCATTTTACTCTTGATAAAACTTTACAAGGTAATGATCATTATCATGCTATGGATCCTGATGATGTTAGAACTTTCTTTAGAAATATTGAGTTTATTAAAACTATTAATGGTCAGTATGATAAAGTTCCTCTTGAGTGTGAGGCTGCAGCTCGTATGCAGGCTCGTAGATCCATTATAGCTAATCGTGACATTGATGTGGGAGAAGTTATTACAGTTGAGGATTTAACATTTAAGCGTCCAGGTACTGGTATTTCTCCTAATGAATTAGATAATGTTATTGGTAGAGAAGTTAAAAAGTTTATTAAAGAAGACGATTTGTTAGATTATGATATGTTGAAATAAACATTTATTTTATAATAAAATTTTATGGGAAAGGTTAAATTAAAATGATGACAGTGAAAGAGGTTTGTACTGAATTTTTTAAACTTGAAAATGAACATAATCTTAATTATATTAAGATTCAAAAGGTTTATCCTTGGGAATTAGTTCGTTTATATCTTTATTATGAAATTACTCGTAAACTTAATATTTTTAGTAGTGCTCAGCAATCTAGTGTTAGTTTATTTGATAAATTCAAATCATTTTTACCTTTTATTAAGAATAGTATTCTTTATAATCCTTTAAGTGGTAAGGATACTTATGATGTTCTTATTTTTAACCATCCTCGTAAAGTTTTAAATAATGGGAAGTATATGGATATTTACAGTTATTTTTTAGGTGATACTCTTGATGAAATGGGTAAGTCTTATGAGATAATTGATTCTCCATATTTAAACAAACATTATATTAAAAAAGATAAACATGTGAAATTTAATGATCGGATTTTACTTGCTTCTTATTTTTATAAAAAGACTCATAAAATAGAGTATACTGAGAAAGAGTCTGAAACTATTCGTAGTATTGAAACATTGATTCGTGCAAGTTTTGGTGTTGATGTTAACTTGTTTGAAATATTCACTGATCATATTCTTAATTTTCAGTATGAGTATGAGAAGTATAAACAATTATTAACTGAAAAAAAAGTTAGACAGGTTTATGCTGTTGTTGCTTATGAAAATAAGCCATTAATTGCGGCTTGTAAGGATTTAGGTGTGGATATTTTAGAGTTGCAACATGGTGTTATTAGTAAATATCATTTAGGTTATAGTTATCCTAGTGAGAATATTACTCTTAAAAGTGGTAGTTATGAACATATTGAATATTTTCCAAATAAAATATTGAGTTTTGGGGATTATTGGCAGGATGCTAGTGCTTATCCTATTAAAAAACATTCTATTTTTAGTATAGGTTTTCCTTATTTTGAAGAGAATAGTAAAAAGTATAAAGATGTGGAAAAAAAGAAAAATCAAATACTTTTCATATCTCAGGGGGTTATTGGTAAATATTTAAGTGAATTTGCATTTGAATTAGCTAGTAAATTAGATGAAGAGGAATATGAGTTTATTTATAAGTTACATCCTGGAGAGTATGAAACTTGGAGAGAGAATTATCCTAAGCTTTTAAAAGCTCAAAAACAATGTAATTTTAATGTTGTTGATAATGATAATCCTGCATTATATCAATTGTTTGCTGAATCTGAGTATCAAGTTGGGGCTTTTTCAACTGCAATTTATGAAGGTTTAGCTTTTAATTGTAAAACTTTTATTGTTGATGTTCCGGGAATAGAGTATTTGGATGATTTAATTGAGAAGAATATTGTTGTGAAAGTTAGAAATTCTAATGATATGATTAATAAATTGAATGATCTTGATTTAAACAGTTATAATACTGATTTTTTCTTTAAAAATTATGATGAGCAACTTTTAAAAGATATTATATTGAATGATAATATAATGAGAGCTCATAATGAGTAAGTGTAGGTGTATGTTTTGAGTCAGTATGTGAAATTTGTCCAAAGAATAGGTTTAGTTGGTCTTACTAATATCTTAATTAGTTTAAGTGGACTTATATTCATACCAATTATTACTAAGAGTTTTTCAACTGCTGAGTATGGTATGTGGGCTCAAGTTACTACTACAGTTGCTCTTATTCCAAATATAGCTAATCTTGGTTTGCCTTATACTATGGTAAGGTTTTTATCTGCTGAAAAAGATAAAAATAAGATTAGAGGTTCTTTTTATAGTATGATAAGTGTTACACTTTTATCTACTTTGATTATTTGTGGGTTATTGTTGATTTTTAGAACTTCTATTGCTAATGCTTTGTTTAATGGGAATTTGCAAATATTGTATATTACTGCTTTAATTTCATTTTTTGCTTGTTTGAATTTGATGTTAATTAGTTTCTTTAGAACTTTCCAACAGATGAAGAAGTATAGTCTCTTTCTGATTTTACAAAGTTATATTGGTGTTTTTGTATGTATTGTTCTGGTGTATTTAGGTTATCATATTGAAACTGTTGTTTTAGGACTACTAAGTGGATATGTTGCAGTATTTATTATGATGTTATTTATGGTAGTTGGATATCTTGGATTTAGCAGACCATCATATAAGAATCTTAAGGAAGAGTTGGCTTTTGCTATTCCGACTATTCCAAATAATGTAAGTTCATGGGTTGTTGATTCAAGTGATAAATATGTGATTAGTGGAATATTAGGAGCAACTGCAGTTGGTTGTTATTCTCCAGGATATGCTCTTGGTAGTGTATTATTAATGTTTTTATCTCCATTTGCAGTTTTATTACCTGCAATTTTACCAGAATTCTATGAAAAAGGAGATTGGGGAACTGTTGATTATTATATGAGATATAGTATGAAATATTATCTTTTATTAACTGTTCCTGCAGCCGTAGGAATGAGTGTACTTAGTAAACCTTTACTTTTAAGTATAACCACATACACCATTGCTACAGGAGGTTATTTAGTAACTCCATTCGTATGTTTAGGTGCAGTATTCATGGGAGTTTATGGAATAACTAATAATATTTTAATTTTAGAAAAGGACACTAAAATTTTAGGAAAATTATGGATAATTGTAGCAATAGCTAATATTGGATTGAATATTTTACTGGTACCTTATTTAGGAATCATTGGTGCAGCAGCTGTTACACTCGTTTGTTATATTGCGGCATTTGTAGTTACAACAATTAAAAGTAGTAAATATCATAAGTTACCTTTTGAAAGAAATTCAACTATAAAAATTATCATTGCTTCAGCAATAATGGGGATTGTAGTTAAATTCTTAAACCCTGTAGGAATAATAAATGTTTTAATTGCAATTATTGTTGGAATTATTGTTTATTTCATTCTTATTTTTGCAATGAAATGTATAAAAATAGAAGAAATCAGATTCTTTAAAAAAATGATTAATTAAAAAAAAATTGTTTAAAATTTTTAATGGAATTTACCTTCAGCTTTTAACTGATTATAATGTTGTACATCTCGATATTTGAAAACTTTAGCAGGATGTCCACCAACTATAGCACAACTAGGAACATCTTTAACTACTGTACTTCCTGCTTGAACTATAGCTCCTTCTTGAATTGTAACTCCAGGTAATATAATCACACGATTTCCTAACCAGACATTATCTTCAATTATTACATCTTTTGAGATAATTGTTTCATCATAAGGTATTGCTTCCCCTTCATAATTATGTATATCTGTAATTATCATATTTTCAATACCTGAATGGAAGTTATCACCTATTCTTACTTCTCCTTTACCTTGAATGTGCATTCCATTAAAATTAACATTATTTCCAAGATAAGTTGTATTAGTGACAATACAATGATTGTTTACTGATAAATCTTCACCACATCTCGCTACTCTTCTTTTAACTTCTCTTCTATAATTTTTCTTTCGGAGTCCATTAAAAAAAGTTGCAACCTTATATAATTTAGTTACTTCTATAAATTGAGATATTCCTGATGATATTAATCCTGTGAGAATTCCAAGCATACTAAATCACTTTAATTTTTTAAAAAATAGAAAATAGATTGCTCCACATTTTATGAGGAACATTCAGCAGAGTATTGTGATAATAAAACTGCACATTTATGAATTGTTAATTCGTCAATTTTACGTTCACTGTGTGTTATTTTGTATAAAAGTTCTTCTAGGAAAAGATCTTCATTAGTTAGCACTACATTTATTACAGCTACTTCATTATTTACAAAACCAACTAATGGTTCTATATGTATTCCTCGTAAGCCATTATCATCTAAGAATTGTGATAGTTTCTCATTTAATATTAAGGTTTCTTGTTTTATTTTGTTATTAGTATCAAATTTGATTTTTTCATCTTTTACTTGGAAATGGGTTTGTTTGTCTCTGAAGTTTGATACTATTTTTAGTGAATTTTTGTTTGCTAAGTATTCTTCTAATGATCCAGTGCTTCCTATAAGTCTAACATTTTCTTTATCTTGTTTAATACTTACTTTATCTTCTTTAGATGTGTATTTTTGTGATACAATAGTGTATATTCCTGTAGGGCCTATTACCACGTGATTAATACCTTTATTAGATTCTGGAGGTCGTACATAGTATAATACATAATATTCTTCAGGAAGTGTTAATAATTTTGCACGTATGATTCTTCCTCTTGCTTCATTATCTGCATATGAGTAACGTTTATAGAATCCTACAATGATTATTATGATACCTATCATAATGAATAATATGCTTCCTACTCTATTAGATATTAAAACATCTGCTAATCCAATTATTGCTATTATAGAACCTACAACAATGTATAGTGCATGATATGATAAGTTTTCTTCATTTGGGTGTGGGATTAATTCTTGTCTATTTGTTTGATAACCGTTTGGAGTTCTAATATCTGTATGGATTAGTTTTGGATTGTGTGTTAAATCGTTTTTATAACCTCTAAATTCTTCTTTTATAAGGTTTTTAAATTTTTCAAATGAACTATCTCCTAGTGAAGCTTCTTTAATTCCTTCTAAGTAATCTTGTTTCATTTGTTTTTTTAATTCATCATGATATTTATATAGTGCTAATTCATAACGATCATTTTCGATATTTCTTGTGGGTCTTGGTTGTTTTTTAGATTTTTCTTGAGTGTTAGTTTTTGGTTGAGGTTTAGGTTGAGATACTTGTTTTTCTGTTTTATTTAAATAATCAGTTAGTTCATCTGATATTTTACCTTTAGGTCCCACTCTCACACTCTTTTTAAGAATGTTTTCAGCATATTGTGATTGATATTCCTCGTTTTTACCATGTTTTTCCTGGGTTGAGGTTTTAGGTTTAGTGCTGATACTTGGTTTTGGAGTTTTAGATTTTTTTTCTATTAATTCATTTTTAGATTGATCTAAATCTTTTTTTAATTTATTTATATCGTGTCTTTTTCCAGGGGTTGTTGCAGTTTTTTCATATAAATATGGTTCTGTTGGTTGAGGTGCTGGAGCTAACTCTTCTTCTCCAGATACTAGTTTTAATTTACCTCCACAGCTTACACATTCATATTCATTTACATTATCATTTTTACCTAGAACATATTTTAAACCGCAATCTTCACAGAAAACTAGTTTAGAATCTTTAAAATTTTGGTTAGAATTAGTTTGTTTTCTTTTAGATTCTCCAGTTGTTGTGTATTCTTCTAGTTTTTCTAAATTACCAGTACAAATACTGCATTCAAAACCTTCAAGGTCTTCATCATCATCTAATTGGTATTTAGCACCACAATTTTGACACACTACGACTTTCATCTATAATCCTCTAAATTAAAAAGTAAAGTTTAAGTTTCATTTTACTAATATTTGTTATAGTTTAGTAATTAGAATTTAATATTAAAATATTATATCTATTTTTTATAATTTAAACATTGTTATTTAAACCTTAAGGGTTTTAGCTTTGGGAATTGTTTTTTAATATTGATTTGTATATACTTAATATTTGATTATCTATTACATCCCAATTGTATTTTTCTTCTACTAATCTTCTACCTTCTTTTCCGAACTGTTCTTTTAATTGTTCATCATTTATTAGTTTTTCTAAAGCCTCTTTTAAACTATTTTTATCATAATCACAAGATAATCCCACATTATTTTGAACCCAATCATGTATATGGTTATTTTTTGTTAATACTAATGGTTTTTCACATGCCATTGCTTCAAGTCCACTTGTAGTGAATGATTCATATTGTGAGGGCATTACAAAAATATCACAATCAACTAGGGCTTCTTGTTTTTCTTTTTTATATAACGGTCCAGTTAAGATAATTTTTTGAGATAATCCTTTTTTTTGTATAATATTTTCTAATTCTGTTTCAAATCCATCATCTGGTCCAACAATAGCCAATTTTATATTTTTTTCATTATTTGTTTTTATTAATTCTTCAAAACCATCAACAAGTAAATCTAAACCCTTGATTTTATGTATTCTTCCAATAAATAAGAGCAATATTTCATCTTTTTGTATGTTTTGTTTAGATCTAAATTGTCCTTTTTTAGGTAAATTAGCATATTCCTCTAGGTTTATTCCTAATGGAACTATTTCAATGTTTTCTTCATGAACTCCCATTTTAATATATTGTTCTTTTTCTGTTTCAGTTAATGCAAATACTTTACTTGCATTATATAAAGTGTTAAAACCCCATAGTTTATCATAAATTTCTTTAAGTTTTTCTTTTTGAAAAAATGGTAATACACTACCATGAGCTTGAACAATATAAGGAATATTATGTTTTCTTGCATAATGACAACTTATTATTGCTAAGCTTTGTCTATGTTCATGAATATGCATTATATCATGATTTTTTATATCCTTACGTATTCTAAATGGAGCACTGATTGGAGTATCTACTAGAGTTTTGTTTTTTAGTTTATTTGATAAGTTTCTAAAATAGTCTACAATGATTCCATCAACATTTACATCATATCTTGATTGTTTAAATTTTAATCTTTCTTTACAAGAATCTGTTGTGTATACATGGACATTATTACCATTTTTACTTTGTTTTAAACCTATTTCATAAGAGGCATTTACTACTCCCCCGGCCGCTAGGCAGGGATAATAAGAATGAGCAATATGTAAAATATTCATAATATCTGTTTATCCTTTTCATTATATATAGAGTTTATTTTAATCTAGTTTCTTTCATAAAGGTATAAATTTCCTTCATTTTTTATTAGATGATAGTTTGTTAAATTATTTACTTTTTCATTAGCTATATAATAAGTTATATTACTATTTATTAAATAATTCCTGTTTTCTTTTGTTATACCAAATAAGTTCATCTTTAAAAACCATGAAAATGGTCGTTTATTATATACTCCAATTTCTTTACTTTGATAATCAGGATCATAATGTTTTAAGTATTCAGATATTATTTGTGGAGATTTAATATTATCATCTACTGTTACAGTTGATGTGAAATTAAATGCACTGAATATGAAAATTACTATTAGGACTATAGCTAATATTTGGGATGTGTTTATTTGTCGTTTAAATATTTTAAAATTGAAATCTAATTGTTTTTCTATATAATATAATCCTAGTGTGAAGAAGTATATGAATGCAGGCATTAATGTTAGAATGTAACGATTTACTTTAATATTTATATAAGTAAATGATATTAAATACACTACAAACCATGTTAACATCATTAAATTATAATTTAAGTTTTTAATTTCATATTTTTTCAATAATTCTGATAGAATTATAATATCTAATGTAGTTAAGAGTATTGTAATAGTTGAACTGATTTTATTAAAGCTTAATATTGAAAATATTAATGTTACTATGAAAATTAATTTTAATGCTAAAAAGAAATTTTTAGTTTTAAAATCTTCTGGTTTTTCAACTACTTTTTTTACAGTATTTTCAGGGATTTTAATTTCTTTAGTTTTATAATCCTTAGTTTTACTAGTTTCGTATGTTTCAATTTCATTATTTTTAGATTTATAATCAGATAATCCATTTAAATTAGTTTTTCTTAGTTTTTTGTTTTTAAATTTTGTTGTTAAACCTAATATTAATCCTAAGATTGTTATAAACATTACTAGATATGAAGTTAAAGTTGGATTATATAATGTAGGAATGTTTTTGTAGAAAGTAATTTTACCTGCAAATAGAAAGTTTAAGAAATTTGTAATATAAAAGAATGTATTTGTTGTGTATGCAGTGTCTATTGTACGGGTTTTGAATCCAGAGTTTACTGCAGAGGATTGAGATAAGAAGTTTAATGAATTACTAAATGAATAGATGATTATTAAAAATAATGCTAATAATATTAAACTTATTATTAATGCTTTTAATATATTTTTAAGTTCTTTACTTTTTAAGAAACCAGTTAATTGTTTTTTTAAAGCTTTTCTATCAGATATTAGATTGTCTAAGCCTGTGAAAATATCATGTTTTCCTAAAAAATATACAATCATTGCAGGCAATATTAATACTGCAGTATATCTTGTAAAAAAGCTTAAAACAAATAATGGTAGGGCTATTAAGTAATATTTTGAGTCTTTATCTACAGATAATATGAAAAATATCATTGTCCATATTGTTAAACCTATTGCAGGTATGTCTAATGTTCCATTAGCTAACCATAAAAGATTTAATGATAAACTAAATAGTAATATAGATCCTATTAAGCTTAAAATTTTGTTAAAATTGTATTTCAGAAGAATATAAAATCCAAGGATTCCTATTATTGCAAATATTCCTGTTACAATGTAAATTGCATTTATATTTACATATCCTGCACGGAAAAATAGGGAGGTAATGAAACAGATTATTGGAGATAAATACATTGAACCATTAGCATTTATATTGACTCCAGTAAAGTTAAGACTGTTTAGAAGGTAAATAAAAACATCCGAACAGTAGATTCCTATTTGGTTGTTAAATATTATTATTTGAGTTGTGATTAATAAGCTAAAAATTAGTAAGAATAGGATATAAGGGAAATCCCGCTTGTTTATATTCATATCTTTAGAAAACTCCATTTTGTATCAACTCATATTCTTTTATATAATGTTACATTTCCAGATTCTTTAATTATTTTATAATTGGAAAATGTTAGATTATTATGTTTAGCAATAAAATAGGTTACATTATTTCTATTTAAGGAGTCTATGAAATTCGGTTGTTGAGATAATGCTTCCTCTGATGGAATATTTTTCATTAAGAAGAAACTGAAATCTCCACC
>Ga0116193_1000993_pt1 | contig 25087 bp, 21 predicted proteins | sample AD_UKC115_MetaG_FD_89892 | JGI IMG/M metagenome (GOLD analysis project Ga0116193, IMG submission 89892) | Active sludge microbial communities of municipal wastewater-treating anaerobic digesters from Hong Kong - AD_UKC115_MetaG | ecosystem: Engineered > Bioreactor > Anaerobic > Digestate... | reverse complement strand
ATACCGGCGCTGTGATGGAATGGAAAACCAGTCAACCATTTCAAACCGGGAATATGACTTATTTTCCCAATGCAACAATAAATGATCATGCCATATTCAGAATCACTTCCACTCCATCCGGAGCTTTCGGTTCAAATACTTCAACCACTTTTAATGGGAAATTTGAAGTGGCATCCGGCTATACCTTTACTTTTTGGAATAAAGGGGATAAAATTTTCCGCGATGGTCTTGGTGGCGACGGCACTTTAGTGAGAGGTACTGATAATGCCAGGCCTTGCGGTGCCTTTAAAATTACCGGCACAAATGCTGTGATTGATGGCAACCTAAATCTTCAATTAGGAAAAAACAATTTCAATTCGAATGCCCTGGAAATTACAAATGGCGCATTTGTAACGGTATCTGATCCAAATATACACATAGGCACTATCTCGAATCCCGGTGGTACATTACTCATGGAAGGCACATTGAATATTTCATCCGGAATAAATATGGATATCCAATATGGAAATATTATTTTGAATGGAAATATGGCTTCATCCTCAAGTGGCGCCTTTTTAGCAGGAACTTCTCCGGGCAATACCATAAAAATAATAGTCGGTGGTTCTAATGGTTCTGCAGGGGTTTTAAAATTTAAGTCCGGGTATGATTTCATTGATAGTTTTACCATGAATCGAACAGGTACTTCTACTCCAAGAATTATTTTAGGAACCTCTTTAACTGCGAATGAGTTTGTTTTAATATCCGGGAAAATAGTAACCGGCAACAACCTCATCTCCTGGAATAATGCAGGACCTACTTCTCAGGGAAATAAAGATAGTTATTTTGCCACCTGCACTGTGACAAATGATACGGATGAAAAGGGGACACCTTTAAGTTTTGCTCTTCCTTTTTCCGGCGATGTGGGTTTAAGAATTTTAAATGTAAATAATGAATTCCCAATTTATTTTCCGGCAGGCCCTAACCTGGAGAGTTTTAATAAAGTGTTTTTACAAAATGAAAGTACTTTAAGTAATAACCCTTTTACCGTATCTATAGCGATTGGAGATATTGGGAATACACCTTTACCCCGGGTTAATAGGATTTGGTATATTCATGAATCACTTCCAGGCACCTCTTCAGCAGATATGCGTCTTTATTTTACCAAACATACCATTACAAGTGGGTTTCCAGTTGATCAGGATGAAGTGGAGTTTGGATTCGATTATGATGATTGCCATCTGATTCAGGAGACTTATGCAAATCAGTTTATACACAATGCCAATGGCGCAGATATTATGCAATATGCATCTGCTCCCGACCTAAGTGAAATCTATGCCAGATATTCACGTGGCATAAGTTATGGATTGGATGGAGATAATAATGGTATTGATACGTTTTCCAGGTTTTCCATTGTCAATGCACAAGGAATTGTTTTACCGGTGAAAATGACTGCATTTAATGTATATGAAAAGAATCTTACAGCGCACCTTTCCTGGAAAATTTTTAACGAAAATCAAATAAAAAATTATGTAATTGAAAGTTCCGTAGATGGGAAAAAATTTACCAAAATTGGGATTATATATCCTCAACGGATATTCAGCCAGGAAAAGAATTATCATTTCATGGACTCATTCCCTTTTTCAGGAGAAAATTTTTACAGGATAAAAATGACAAGTGAAAATAATATGTTCCATTTTTCTGAAATAAAGAAAATATTGATAAGACTTCCAGAGACTTTTGCAGATATATTTCCAAATCCTATTTCTTCTAAATTACCGGATATCCGCGTACGTTTTCATCAAATGGTTTCCGGCAATCTTGAAGTCTCCTTGTACAATATTGAAGGAATCATAGTAGATACAAAACATAGATGTCTGAAAAACAGTTTTGTGGAATCCTTTCAACTCAAAAGCTCGCTTATCCCGGGAATTTATTTTCTGAAAATAAAAATGGGAGATGCTATTCAAATTAAACAACTATTAATACATTAGGTTAGCGTAACCTGTCCACACTTTTTACTAATTTCTGATCCAGGTATATTCCTCTCGCAGCAAAGAACAAAAAAATGGGCATAAAAAAGGTAAACATGGAAGTAATGGTCAGGTTTCCATCAATATATTTTGATTTAATGATGGAAAAATATAAAAATATTAAGCCTAAAGAAACAATAAAAGTGACCAGGGTTATCCTTAATTGCATTTTCCTGTCTTTAAATAAAAACACGCAGATAAAAGAAGCAATAGCTATTGCCACGGTTAAAATAATGAGTGGAATAGTCGTTTTTCCATTTAATTCGGAAAACACTTTTTGACTATTTTCAATAATATTTCCAGAATAAAAAGGGAATTTGAAAGTACAAAATCCACAAGCAGTAGCAATCAGTAACCATAATGTTTGTATTCTTTGTATCATGCTGAACAAAATTTAAGAATTGTAAAAATAAATAAAAAAGATGTCGGAAAACTGTAAAACCTGCGCTATATTTTTTGAAAAAATTTATCTTCGCGACCCGCTGAATGCATAATCGTTAAAGCGATTCAATAAAATAAGAATACATGTTTAATAATCTCACGGACAAATTAGAGTCAGCATTTAAAAACATCAAAGGAGAAGGCAGGATCAATGAGTTGAATATTGCCAATACTTTAAAAGATATTCGTCGAGCCTTAATAGACGCTGATGTTAATTATAAGATTGCCAAAGAATTTACAGACAAGGTCAAAGAGAAGGCTGTTGGCGAAAAAGTGTTGAATGCAATCAGTCCGGGCCAATTAATGGTAAAAATTGTAAAAGATGAATTGGCTTCATTGATGGGTGGAACTCAGGCTGCTTTTTCCATTTCTGGAAAACCTGCTATTATACTTATAGCCGGTTTGCAGGGAAGTGGTAAAACTACTTTGAGTGGAAAATTGGCCTATTTTTTAAAAAATAAAAAGGGAAAAAATCCTTTATTAGTGGCTGCTGATGTGTATAGGCCAGCGGCAATAAACCAGTTACATGTTTTAGGAGAACAGGTAGGCGTGGATGTTTACAGCGAATCGGACAATAAAGACGTTGTTCTTATTGCACAAAATGCCATTGCAGAAGCTAAAAAATTGAATAAAAATGTGGTTATCATTGATACAGCGGGCAGGTTAGCTATTGATGAAGAAATGATGACTGAAGTAGCGCATATTAAAGAAGCAGTAAATCCATCAGAAATCCTGTTTGTAGTGGATAGTATGACCGGGCAGGATGCGGTAAATACGGCCAAAGCATTTAATGACCGGCTAGATTTTACCGGTGTGGTATTGACTAAATTAGATGGGGATACCCGTGGTGGTGCAGCATTATCCATAAAGTATACGGTTGAAAAGCCCATAAAATTTGTCAGCAATGGCGAGAAAATGGAAATGCTGGATGAATTTTATCCTGAAAGAATGGCGCAAAGAATTTTGGGCATGGGTGATATTACAAGCCTCGTGGAAAAAGCACAGGAGAATTATGATGAAGAACAAGCCAAAAAGCTGGAAAAAAAGATTCGCAGAAACCAGTTTGATTTCCAGGATTTCCTGGAACAGCTCCAGCAAATAAAAAAAATGGGGAATCTTAAAGATATTATGGGTATGATACCAGGTATGGGAAAAGCCATTAAAGATGTGGATATCAAAGATGATGCATTCAAAGGCATTGAAGCCATCATCAAAAGCATGACGCCTTTTGAAAGAGCGAACCCGGATATCATTACACAAAGCAGGCGACAAAGGTTAGCCCGGGGATCCGGAAAAGATATTTCAGAAATCAATGCATTGATGAAACAATTTGATCAAATGCGCCAAATGATGAAAAACATGAACAAAATGCCGATACCCAAAATGCCCGGTTTCAAACGATAATCCGGCATTGTTGAAAAAAACGAAAAAAAATATTTTTATTTAAAGGAATTGTCTTAGCTTCGCCATCCAAATTTATTGTTAACCTTATTCAATTAGCCTTTAAATTTCTATTTAACATGGCAGTAAAAATCAGACTACAAAGACACGGCTCTAAGAAGAGACCTTTCTATTTTATCGTTATTGCGGACGCCAGATCTCCAAGAGATGGAAAGTTTATTCAAAAAATTGGTACCTATAATCCATTGACCGTACCAGCGACTATTATTCTGGACAGGCAGAAAGCGCTTGAATGGCTTCATAAGGGAGCTCAACCAACGGATACCGTTAGACGAATTCTTTCTTTCAAAGGAGTATTATTCTTAAAACATCTTTTGCGTGGTGTAAAATTGGGTTTATTTGATGAAGCCACAGCTATGGTTAAATTTCAATCATGGCATGATGAGCATGAAAGAAATTCAAAGCGTCGCTCAGATGATCACAAGAAAAATCAACATGCGAAAAAAACAGCCGCACCGGTTGTTCAAAAAGTAGAAGACGTAAAGGCCCCATTAGCTGAGTCCACAGAAAATAGTGAACCCTCAGAGGCTTAGATCCCTTGTAAATTAATTTCTTAAAGGTCTTATCATAGATGAGACCTTTTTTTATTTGTTGGTGTTTTTTGCAAGATCAATTATTTTTTAACCAGTATCTTTTTTCAGATTTTTTAAAATCATTCATCTGAAGAATATCTTTTTATTGCATTTCTACACAATCCTCTTTTTGAAAAAACGGTCTATTTGCAGATCTTAACTTTTTTGACTTTATATAAAAGCTAATTTGCAGATCTTAATACTTAAAATACCAGGATGAAAAACTTTTTTTTAATGCTATTACTTTTAGGCAGCACTTCCGTATTTTCACAAGAGACTTTTGATACCATTCCCCCATATCAAAAAGATTCTACATTCCCTCACTTCATGCTCTTGCAGACGGATAGCACCTGGTTTTTAGAAAACCAACTTCCAAGAGATAAACCGGTTGTCATTATCTATTTCAGTCCGACCTGTGGCCATTGCCAACTTACTGCCAATGAATTCAAACGACAAAGTCAGGATCTTCAAAATATTTTTTTTGTATGGGCAAGCTATAGCCCAATGGATGAGATAAAAACATTCGCCCAAAATTTTGATTTATTATATCATCCAAACATTCGAATTGGCAGAGATCCGAATTATATTATCCCGGCTTATTTCAGGGTAAAATATACCCCCTTTATAGCTGTTTATAATCTTCATGGAAAAATAATTAAGACATTTGAATTCGGCACTGATCCAGAAACCATCATAGATATATTGAAACAAATCCTGTAATTTTTAACGGTCATTGTTTCAATTCTATCTAGTTTGTATCTTTACGCGCCTTCAAAATGGGCAACATTTTTTTACATAAATTCAAAAAACATGAAAATTACAGTTGTTGGCGCCGGTGCTGTTGGCGCCACTTGTGCTGATAATATCGCACGAGCATCACTTTGCACGGACCTGGTATTGCTGGACATTAAAGAAGGTTTATCCGAAGGGAAAGCCCAGGATATGATGCAAAGCGCTGCTTTGCTTGGTTTTGAAACCAGAGTGACAGGAAGCACAAAGGATTATGAAAAAACTGCCGGATCTTCTGTGGTAGTGGTTACTTCCGGCATTCCGCGGAAGCCGGGAATGACCAGGGAAGAACTCATAGGTACCAATGCCGGTATTGTGAAAGATGTGGTATCAAATATCTTAAAACACTCGCCCGATGCAATTTTCATTATCATATCCAATCCTATGGATACCATGACATACCTTGCATTGACTTCCAGTGGTATTGCAAAAAATCGAATTATCGGAATGGGTGGTACTTTAGATAGCTCCCGTTTCCGTTATCAATTAAGCACCCATTTACAATGTAGCCCTGCTGATCTAAATGCCGTAGTTGTAGGTGGCCATGGAGATACTACCATGATCCCTTTAATTCGTATGGCTACCTGGAATAGTGTACCTGTTACCAATTTCCTGAGTGAAGAGAAACAAAAACAAATTGTGAGCGACACAATGGTTGGAGGAGCCACACTTACAAAACTCATAGGCACTTCAGCATGGTATGCACCGGGCGCAGCAGGGGCCGCTTTAGTAAAGAGTATAGTAAGGGATGAGAAAAAATTATATACTTGCTCCGTTATGCTTGATGGGGAATATGGTCAAAAGGATATTTGTATTGGTGTACCGGTGATTATCGGAAAAAATGGATGGGAAAAAATTCTTGATTTCAATCTAAATGAAGAAGAAAAACAATCCTTTGAAAAAAGCGCTGCAGCTGTAAGAGCCATGAATGATGTCCTTAAAACACTTTAGGAATCTCTTTATGATATCAGAAAAAAGAAACCCCGGAAAAAACCGGGGTTTGTTTGTAAATCCCCCAAACCTTGATGTAAAAAACATTGAGGTATAAAAATAAATCACCGGGTCAATAATTCATTTCGCAATGAGTAAATGGATATTTTGGTTTATTGAATGGTATTCTTTTATTTGGAGCGGTAGTAAATATTGACACACACCGACTTTCAGAATAAAATATCATCCTTTATCTTATAGAAATCAACTATTCAAATACTCCATCCGTCTAATAAATAATTCTGTAAAAAAAAATCGCTTTAATGAAAGGTAGCTTTCAATTGGCAATGATTATTTTTTATTATTCAAAATCATATAGCGGGAAGTCTCATAAAAGGCATTGGTCATATTTCTGAACTGATTGCGTAAAGAATCAGTAAGTACTAATTTTTGATTATCTGTCATACTTACAAACTGCTCCGGGCTGGAATTATGAATACCGAAACTGTAATAATATTTTTCGTTCAAAACGCCGATACGTTTCAGGTCCGGGTCAAAAATGAATGCATAGCCATTTTGTAAAGAATCTTTATGTGAAAGCAGGTCACGGCCCAGGCTGGTATTCTTATAGGGTATTTTACACAAACCGGCAATGGTAGGTAATATATCCAATTGTGATGCCGGGAAAGAATACCTGGCGGAAGACAACATAAAAGGGGCATATATCAATAATGGTGTATGCTCTGAGGTGAGCCCTTGTTCTGTCCAGGCCTTGGGAAACATATTTCCGGCATCGCCACGGATACCATGATCACCGGTAAAAACAAAAATGGTGTTTTTAAAATAATCATTTTTTTGTGCTGCATTCATAAATTGTTTGTAACAAAAATCGGTATAGCGAAATGCATTATACTCATCCTCATCTTCAAAGCCATATTTTTTCAAACTGTCTTTGGACATTTTTTTCTTTGAAAACAAGGCGAGATCTTCTTTTGGAATGGTATATGGCCGATGATTATCTGCTGTTTGAATAACTGCAAAAAAAGGAGATTTAACTTTAGCTAAAATTTTATCTGATTCAAGAAATAAATTTTTATCACTAATACCCCATACATCAATTTTTTTGGCACTATAATCTTCCTGCTCATATAAGCGTACATCCTGGATATTATTAGTGATTAACCCACGAATATTCGCCCAGCTGGCAGAGCCGCCAATAAAATAATACTTTTCGTATCCTTTAAATGCATTGATAATGGTATGCTGATCTACAGCTTGTGGATTCCTGCTGGAAGTGTTGGTTATTTCAATATCCGGGATTCCTGTAAGGGTCGCCCATACCCCCCGGGCCGTTCCATAAGAAGGTGTAAAATACCGGTCAAAAAAGATTCCGGTATTGCACAATTCATTAAAAAAAGGAGTCGTGTTTAAAGGGTTTCCATACATAGAACTTTTATAAGCACTGAAGGATTCACAAATAACTAAAATAATATTGGGCTTAACCGCTTCAGAAGAATCAGGGAGAATAACCCTTTCGAAATTCAATGTAGATTCATTAGGATTTGTGACACCGAGGTATTTGCTCATTAAAGGGTAATATTTCCGGGTGGCTACTGGGTCATCATTCACTACTTTAAAATCTAATGAGCTAAAAAAAGACTGAAAAGGATTTAAAGACACATTGGATGCATAATCATTATTAAAAACAAATGCATCACTCCAGCGGAGGGGAAACTGTCCCACTCTTCCAAATATACCCAAGCCTAAAATGATAAAAAAAACAACCCCCCAGCTAATCCTGGATAACCTTGTAGAATGAGGTTTCCGGGATAGCATAAAATTGTAAATGATGTGTACTATGGCAATCAGTAATCCAACAAAAAGTAAAATACCCAGTAATATCCAAATCACCGGATATGTTTGCCAGATCATTCCAAATGAGATTTTTGCATCATGTAGGTAAGAGAGGATTGTTGCCGTTAGCCGTTGTGATAAATAGGCATAATTAGCAAAATCAAAGACATAAAAAACCATACATAAAACAATTGCCAGCCACAGTATAAAAAAAGCAACAGCCCTGCCTGCTTTCCGGTCAAATGGATGAAGTGGCTTAATACTTCCAAGTAAAAATAAGATCATGGAAATAATACATACATCGCGAAAATCATAGCGAAGGCCCAAAATAAACAAATCCTTATAAGGAATTGCCGATCCTGCAGGTGCTTTAAAAGCAAGGACAAGGGCTAAACGCAATAAAGTCATGATAATCATAAAAAATATTGCCGTTATTCCAATCCATTGAATGTATCTTGGTATTTTTAATTTTCTCATGGCACACAAAAGTAAGGATTAAATCTTCTGTGTTGCCAACAGGCAATTAGATGTTATGATATTATTAAACCAATTTTCCACAGGCTCAATGCACCTCTTCCTTTCCAATATTCTCGATCTTGACCGGGAACTTTTTTTGAAAATAAATAATAGTTGGACCAATTCTTTCCTAAACCAGGTATTTCCCTGGTGGCGGGATGCTTCTACCTGGACGCCTCTCTATCTTTTTTTGTTGTTGTTTATTTTTTTGAATTTCGGATGGAAAGCATGGCCATGGCTACTCGCTTTAATTTTAACCATAACCATTTCAGATCAATTAAGCAGTAACCTTTTAAAAAACTGGGTAGCCAGGCCAAGGCCTTGTAATGATGAATTTCTGCGAATGCAGGTAAACTTACTGATCAATCGTTGCCCGGTAAGTGGGAGCTTTCCTTCTTCACATGCCGTGAATCATTTTGCTGCAGCTGTATTCTTTTATCAAACATTAAAAAAATACCTGGGAAAATGGTCTCTCCTTTTCTTTTTATGGGCAGCCACGATCAGTTATGGACAGGTATATGTCGGCGTCCATTATCCATTAGATATTTTAGGCGGAGCGATTATTGGAAGTATACTTGGTTATATGACAAGTTCCATTTTTCTTAGGCGTATTGGTATGCCACCTTTGCTAACTTTTGAAAGAAATTGAGTTTATGATTACTGTTTCCATGATTGGAAAAATTTTATGCAAGCGCCTTATTCTTTAACTTTGTGATTCAATATGACTGAGATTTTCATTATCATTTGCCTGATTATTTTAAATGGCTTATTTGCCATGGCAGAAATTGCATTGGTCTCTGCAAGAAAAGCCCGATTGGAAGCACAGGCAAATAAGGGGGACCGTCGTGCAAAAGAAGCGTTACAATTGAGTAATAAGCCACAGCTTTTTATGTCCACAACTCAAATCGGCATTACCCTGATTGGTATCCTTACCGGTATTTTTTCCGGAGCCGGTATTAAAGAATCCGTAGCCGCATATATTCATACGTTTCCATCATTGTCAGATTATAGTAATGGCATAGCCACATTTATTGTAGTTTTGATTATCACCTTTTTTTCATTAGTCATTGGAGAGCTTGTGCCAAAACAAATAGGACTTAGCAACCCGGAAGGTATTGCTAAAACAGTGGCAGCTCCTATGCGCATCATATCTGTATTTACATACCCATTTATATGGTTATTAAGTCATTCAAGTAATTTTATTGTCAAACTCTTTGGCATAAAAAATAACAACAATCAGGTAACCGAAGAAGAAATTAAAGCTTTAATAAGTGAAGGAACAGAACAAGGTGCTATTGAAGAAGCAGAGCAGGAAATCATAGAACGGGTTTTTCATCTAGGCGACCGGAATATTACATCGCTGATGACTCATAGAAGTGATACAATATGGTTGGATGTAAATACAACTTTAGCCGATTTGAAAAAACTGGAGGGAGAACAGGTACATTCTGTATATCCTGTTTGTGATGGAAATATTGATAAAATATGCGGCATGGCTTCATTAAAAGAAATTTTTTGGGAATCACCGGAGAAGACTCTGAAAGAAATAATGGTTCCGGCAATCTATGTTCCGGAAAATAATACGGCATATCAATTATTAGAAAAGTTCAAACAAACAAAAAGGCATTCTGCCATTATAGTAGATGAATACGGAAGCATGCAAGGTATCATTACTTTGAATGATATCCTGGACGCAATTGTGGGCGACATTCCGGAACAGGATGAAGAAAACTACGAGATCATTAAACGATCAGATGATACCTATTTCATAGATGCACAAATTCCATTTTATAATTTTCTCAGTTATTTTGATAAAGTGGAATGGCTGGATTATATAGATCAGGATTTTGATACGCTCGCGGGCTTCCTTTTGCACCAAATGAAAAGAATACCCACAGCCGGGGAAAAATTACATTGGCGGGGATTTGATTTTGAAATTGCAGATATGGATAACCACAGGATAGATAAGCTCCTGGTGAAATTCCATGAAGAGGATAACCCTGAAAATAATGTGGAAGATTAGAAATTAATTTCCCATACTGCATTTGGGTAATCCAGTTTTGTGTTCTGTACTTTGTCCATTACTTTGACTTGCATCAGGTTAATTTGATCAGCAGTCAAATCCTGAAGTATGGTATTTACAAATTTTATTTTCTTTGGTAAGGGTACATTATCTGCTTCAAGATAAGTCCATATACTTTCACTTTTCTGTTCATAACCAATAAAATGATATTGTACCGGCATGCCATTGACCTGTATTTTTAATTTCCCTTTTAAATAATTATAGACTTCCTGATTCATTTGATCCTGGTTTTCCGGGTGCAAGATGTCCACTTTAGTCGTCGTATATTTCCTGAGTACGTTCTCGAAATCGTCCGTAAAAATCCTGACGCTAATTTCCAGGTCTTTATCCCTGTCATTATATTTCACATCAGTCATGGATACAAAAAAAGGATGCATGATTGATATGGTCGTTATAAAAAGCCATTGAAACAAACTATTTACCATTTAACAAAAATTTTTCTTAAATACAAAAGTGCAACTTAATTTTAAGCATATAGTTAGGTTTAACAATTCCCAAATTAGCTTGATTTTTTGAATAATTTTAGCATATACTTCCCCATGGGGATCTCACATATTACAGATCTCAAAGGTATAGACCATATACTCTTTATCACGGTGTTATGTATCCGTTATACATTTCAGGACTGGAAAAAAATATTGGTACTTGTAACCGCTTTTACTATTGGTCATTCCATAACACTCATCCTGAGCACTTTACAAATCATTCAATTTCCTACAGCGCTTACCGAATTCTTTATTGCCCTCACGATATTAATTACGGCTTTGAGTAATTGTTATGTAAAAGATTTTTATTTCAAAAAAAAGTATCCCGTAATTTATTTCTTTGCACTTTTTTTTGGTTTAATTCATGGTTTAGGTTTTAGCACCCTTTTAAAAAACATGTTAGGTACAGATCAAAATATTGCCTGGCAATTATTATCTTTTAACCTGGGTATTGAAGCGGGTCAATTAATCATTGTTACCTGTATTTTAACCTGTACATTCATCGGACTAAACATTTTGCGTTTTAAAAGAAGAGATTATATGTTATTTATAAGCGGCGGTATTGCTGCTCTATCTATAGAAATGGCTATTCAAAGATTTCCAATCATTTTAAAAAAAGACAATGAAAAAACAGTACATGTTGTGTGCCCTGATTCTAACGTTGGCCTCACCTAGTTTTTCCCAGGATATACAAAATAACCCACAATCCAATCATGGGAATAAATTTGAGCAATTAGGGACTATTTTACCTACACCCAATGTTTATCGTACAGCAAGTGGTGCCCCCGGCCCTTCTTACTGGCAACAGCGCGCAGATTATGACATCAATTGTACGCTGGATGAAAAAAACCTGAGGCTTACCGGAAGTGAAACAATCACTTATTATAATAACTCACCCGACGATCTTACTTATTTATGGTTACAATTGGATGAAAACCAGTTAAGCACCGTCAATAATGCAAATTATCAGGATGGATCTTCAATGCGTGGGGTTAATGTTAATGAAAGTATGCTCGAAAATCTGCAAAAGCAAAAGACAGATAATGGCTATGGTGATAAAATACAAAAAATAACAGATGCTTCAGGTAAAGCCCTCCCCTTTACCATCAATAAAACCATGATGCGGGTAGATTTACCCACCACTTTAAAGCCCGGGCAGAAATTCACTTTTACGGTGGATTGGTATTACAACATTAGTGACCGTATGATATATGGTGGACGTGGTGGTTATGAATATTTCCCGGAAGATGGAAATTATTTATTTACGATGACTCAATGGTATCCCCGTTTATGTGTTTATAGCGATTTTCAGGGATGGCAAAACCATCAGTTTACAGGGCGTGGAGAATTTGCATTGACATTCGGAAACTTTAAAGTAAAGATGACTGTTCCAGCGGATCATGTAGTGGGCGCTACAGGTGAATGCCAGAATTATGCACAAACTTTAAATGCCGTTCATCTCGCTCGCTGGCAAAAAGCATCCAACCTGAATGAAACAAAAGAACCTCTGCAAATATTCACCCTCGACGAAGCCAAAAAGGCTGAAACAAAGAAGAGTACTGCTACCAAAACATGGATATTCAAAGCAGATATGGTACGTGATTTTGCCTGGACTTCTTCACGGAAATTTATTTGGGATGCGATGCCTGTGAATATTGATGGAAAAAAAGTAATGTGTATGAGCTTTTATGGAAAAGAAGCCTATGGCTTATATAGCAAATATTCTACTAAATTAGTTGCTCATACCATTAAATCCTATTCACATTTCACCTTTCCATACCCATATCCTGTTGCACAAAGTGTGGAAGCCGCTAATGGTATGGAATACCCTATGATTTGTTTTAATTATGGACGCACCGAGAAAGATGGCACTTATAGTGAAGCTACTAAAAATGGCATGATTGGCGTAATTATTCATGAAGTAGGTCATAACTTTTTCCCCATGATTGTAAACAGTGATGAACGCCAATGGACCTGGATGGATGAAGGACTGAATACTTTTGTTGAATACCTTTCCGAAGAATTATATGACAATAAATTCCCTTCCCGTCGTGGGCCTGCTTTTACCATTACAGATTATATGCGTTTGCCTAAAGACCAGCTTGAACCCATCATGACAAATAGTGAAAATATTATCCAGTTTGGTCCTAATGCGTATTCAAAGCCTTCCACTGCATTAAATATTTTACGGGAAACCATCATGGGGAGAGACTTGTTTGACTTTGCCTTTAAAACCTATGCAACCAGGTGGGCATTCAAACATCCAACACCGGCTGATCTTTTCAGAACCATGGAAGATGCAAGTGGAGAAGATCTTGATTGGTTTTGGAGAGGTTGGTTTTATAGTATTGATCCATGTGATATATCTATTGATAGCGTAAAATCTTTCAAATTTGATGCAGCCGCAAATGCAATTCCTGCACCCATGAATCGTGAAAATGCAGAAAGAAAATTAAGTAAGCCTGCCGTAAATTCATTTGAAGATATTTCCAAAATCAGGAATCGTACAGATCCCAATATTCATTTTTTAACCGATTCGGATACAACGCTTCGTGATTTTTACTGGCGGTATGATCGGGGCATCGAGAAATATGATAGCAATTATGTGATTAAAAGTACTCCTTTCGCTTTTGATAAACCGGATGATTCTACAATACAAAAATTTGCAAATAAGTTTTTATATGAAGTTTCTTTTAGCAACAAAGGAGGTTTGGTAATGCCCGTTATTATTCAATGGACATTCAAAGATGGCTCTGTTGAAACGGATAAAATCCCTGCTCAAATTTGGAGAAAAAATGAAAAATCATTTAGTAAAGTGTTTTTAAAAGACAAAGAAGTAAGCGCCATCTTACTTGATCCATTAAAAGAAACAGCAGATATTGATGAAAGCAATAATACATGGCCTAAAATTGATGAACCTACCAACTTCCATATTTATAAAATGAAACAAGCAGCTCGTGGTCAGTCCCAGGGGATGAATCCGATGCAAAGAGCTGCTGAAAAATAAATCCTTGAAAAGCCTTTACCGCCTTTGTTTATTCAAAGGCGGTTTTTCTTCTCACTCATTTAGTATCCTTGTCTATAAATAAAACAAAATGAAAAAAAATTTTCTTTTTTTAATGCTTACCTCACTCTTTTTGGGTAGCTCCATAGCTCAAAAAACTGCTCATGATGCGGATGATAATGCGCCAAATCCTATGGTATTTCCGGATAGTACCGTTACAACAAAAAATTCCATTATCATCAAAGGGCAAACAGTTCCTTATACGGCCACTGCCGGCACTCAACCGGTATGGGATGAAAATGGAAAACCGATTGCTTCTGTCTTTTTTACTTATTATCAACGCAGCGACGTACAAGATAAAGCACACCGGCCCCTCGTTATTTCATTCAATGGTGGACCAGGCACGCCTTCCGTATGGATGGAAATAGGCTATACAGGGCCTCGTATTTTAAATATAGATGATGAAGGCTACCCTTTACAACCTTATGGATTACATGACAATAATAATTCCATCCTTGATGTGGCTGATATCGTCTATGTAGATCCGGTTAATACGGGTTATTCCAGAAAAATCGGCGGCAGCACTGTTCCTGATTCAAAATTTTTTGGCGTAAATGCAGATATCCGCTATCTGGCTGAATGGATAAACACATTCGTTACACGGCATGACCGTTGGGCATCCCCAAAATTTTTGATAGGTGAAAGTTATGGAACCACCAGGGTTTCAGGCCTTGCTTTAGAATTGCAGGAATCTCAATGGATGTATTTAAATGGTGTCGTACTCGTTTCTCCCACTGATCTTGGCATTAAAAGAGATGGCCCGGTTTCAGAAGCGTTGTATTTACCCTATTATGCGGCAACAGCCTGGTACCATAAAATGCTCCCTGCTGATTTACAATCTAAAGACCTCACAGATATGTTGCCGGAAGTAGAAGACTTTACCATTAATCAACTGATTCCGGCAATGGTGAAGGGAAATACACTGAATGATGCTGACAAGAAAATGATCGCCGCCAAAATGTCGAGATACAGTGGATTGAATGAGAAAACCATTTTGCAGCATAACCTCGATATTCCAGTTGATTTTTATTGGAAAGAATTATTACGTGATAAAGGATTTACCATAGGCCGATTGGATTCAAGATATTTAGGCATTGACCGGGAAGATGCTGGCGATGGCCCTGATTATAATGCAGAGCTCAATTCCTGGTTACACTCCTTTACCCCGGCCATTCAAATCTACCTGCGGAATGAATTAAAATATAAAACGGATTTAAAATACAATATGTTTGGCAGTGTTTATCCATGGGATGATAAAAATGACAATACAGGAGAAAATCTTCGGCAAGCAATGGCCGAAAATCCTTCTCTACATCTTATGGTGCAATCAGGTTATTATGATGGCGCCTGTGATTTCTTTAATGCTAAATATAGTTTATGGCAAATGGACCCCAGCGGAAAATTAAAAAACCGTATGAGTTGGCATGGCTTTCGGAGTGGCCATATGATGTATTTAAGAAAGTCGGACTTGGTTGTTGCCAATGAAGAATTGCGCGACTTTATCAAACAATCCATTCCCGCGGCAAATCAACCTTCAAAATATTAATTCTCCTTTTTAAAAGCTACTGTTTTTGAAATAAATTGATCAAAACAGTAGCTTTTTTTATCCATCACAAAAAATATTTCTATCCCCGGGTATTTACTCTTGTGGATGTTTTATTCTTAAAATGACAGGCAATATTTTTTAACTTTTAATGATTTTTTTAGATCTTATCACAACCATTTTTTTCTTTTAAACCAAAGGAAGATAACGATGATGATAATAGCCATTAATAGTAAAACGGCAGGATATCCCCAACGGGTCTCTAATTCCGGCATAAAATGAAAGTTCATGCCATATACGCCCACAATAAAAGTGAGTGGCATAAAGAATACAGAAAATATAGTCAGCAACTTGACGACTTCATTTGTTCTTTGTGCAGAAAGAGATAAGTATATATTCAACAGGTTGGTAACATCTTCATGAACCTGATTATACATCATCATCAGTTTCTTGTGTAAGTCTTTCACATCCTGCAAAGCTACCAGGTCGTTTTCATCCGTACGAATCGTACTAATTACTTCCCCCGTAAGTAAGAGTAATTTATTGCAAACAGCAGCTTTCCTTTTGATAATATATAATTCTTCCAGCATGGATGATTGAAGATTCTTAAGAAATATTTTTATCTCACATTCTTCTGCTTCCTCGGACAACTGAATAACCGGGTCATCATAGGTATGTAATACATTCCAAATAATTTTTGTAACCAGCTCATTGGTTGTACGGCATTTTCCATTCTCCAGATATTTTAATTTAATATCTTTCAAAAATTCCTGAGGCAAGCGATGTATGGTAAGTATAAAATGCTCATTATAAAAGATGGCCAGCTTAGTACTCATTTCCTGTAATGTTTTCACTTCATTTGTGGGAGGGTTCAGCAATACTCTTGTTATAATAAACCGGGTTTCTCCAAGATCCTCATATTTGGGTAAATGGTCCGGTTCCAGGCAATCCCTCAAAGTATATCGATGTAAATGAAACTCTTTGCTCAGTTTGTTTAGTTCAGTCTCAGAAGGCATAACAATATCAAGCCACTGATAAGGGAGATCATCTATAGATAATTTCTGGATGGGCATCAGTCATTTTTACAAAACAAATATCTTACAATATTCCTTTTTCACGCACATTTATATTCCTGTTTATTTTTAAAATTATCGCAACAAAATATATAATACCTTTCCTGCAATTTCACAATTATGAAAATCGGAATTGCGGCCGATCATGGCGGCTTTGAATTAAAAGAGTACTTAAAAAAGTTTCTGGAAGATGAAGGATATGCCATCACTGACTATGGCGCTTATTCATTAAATCCCGATGACGATTATCCCGACTTTGTAATACCTCTGGCAAAAGCCGTTTCAGAAAAAAAAATGGATAAAGGAATTGCTATATGTGGAAGCGGTGTTGGCGCCGCTATTGCTGCCAATAAAATAAAAGGTATTCGTGCTGCTTTAATCAATGATCATTTTTCTGCACACCAGGGTGTGGAAGATGATAATATGAATATGCTCTGCTTGGGCGGCCGGGTAACCGCATCCAGCGCTGCAGAAGAATATACCATGGCCTTTTTATTAGCCGTTTTCAGTGGGCTTGCCCGCCATAAAAGACGTTTAAAGAAAATTGCGGATCTTGAAAAATAGTTTCTTAAAAAGATGAAAAACAAAAAGATTAAAATTCTTTTTTCGGATATTGGCGGCGTATTGCTGAATAACGGATGGGGACATGAATCCCGGAAAAAAGCAGCCCAACTTTTTTCATTGGACTATTCCAGTATGGAAATATTGCACAATTTTATTTTTAATGTTTATGAAATTGGCCGGATTTCATTAGATGAATACCTGGATACGACCGTATTCAATCAGCCGCGTAGTTTTACCCGTGACGATTTTAAAAAATTTATGCTGAATGAAAGCATTAAACTCCCCGAAATGTTTGACTGGCTTATATCCTGGCGCAGGCAGCATCCTGAAGTAGCCATTATTGCCATCAACAATGAAGGGAAAGAGCTGAATGATTTTCGGATTCAGCAATTTGCTTTACATGATTGCTTTGATGCATTTATTTCATCCTGCGAAGTGGGCATGCGTAAACCTGATCCGGGCATTTTTCAATTAGCATTGGGTGTGGCTCAGGCAGAACCTCAAAATTGTTTTTATATAGATGACCGGCCCATGCTTGCTGAAGCGGCATCAAAATTGGGCATTCATGCAATAACGCATCAACATTTTGAAGAAACAACAAATAAAATCAATGCTTTTTTTAAATAAATCTTTTTGTATAAAAGCCGAAAACAACTTTTAATACATGATCTAATCAGGCCTTTTCATTATCTTTAAAAAAAATAAATTCATTATGATTCCTTCAATGAGAAAATGGTACAATGAAAATTTCACGGAAAAAAAATACAGGAAACATATTGCCGACATTGAAAATATACACCCCGGTTCCCTGGATTTCCGCATTGCTGAAACTCCCATTTTTATTGATAACGCCTTCAAAGAAAAAATGCTTTCAGCCTGCGAACATATTATCAATGTAATTACACAATTTAATTTTAAACATATCACCCTACATGCTATTCCAACATCAATTAAAGTACCAAATGAAAATGACCATTCTCATTTCATCGCTTTGGACTTTGGTATATGCCAAAATGAAAAAGGAGAATTAGAACCGCAATTAGTAGAAATGCAGGGCTTTCCCACATTGTTCTGCTATGAAATGTATGATACCGAAAGTACTCGTGAAAACTTTCAGATACCCGAAAATTTCGATTCATTTCTGAATGGCTTTGACCGTGAAAAATATATTTCCTTATTAAAAGATATTATTGTTGCAAATGAAAAAACGGAGAACACAATTCTCCTTGAAATATTTCCTCACAAACAAAAAACGAGGATTGATTTTTATGCCACACAAAATTTACTGGGTATTCCCATTGTGTGCCTGACGGAATTAGTCAAAGAAGGGAAAAAATTATATTATATGAAAGACGGGAAAAAAATTCCTGTTCACCGCATTTATAACCGGATCATTTTTGATGACCTCGATCATCAATCTCCTGAAATCCGTGAAAAAGGAAAAATATTATTTGAAGAAATGGATGTACAATGGGTGCCTCATCCCAATTGGTTTTACCGCATCAGTAAATATACCCTGCCTTATATCCAGCACCCCTACGTTCCTAAAACGCAATTTCTAAGCGATCTGAAATCCATTCCTCAGGATCTGGAAAATTATGTTTTAAAACCTTTATTTTCTTTTGCCGGACAAGGCGTAGTTATTGATGTAAAAAAAGAAGATATTGATAATGTAAAAGACCCACATAACTGGATTCTTCAGAAGAAAGTGAAGTATGCCGATATCATTCAAACGCCCGATATACCTGCAAAAGCGGAGATTCGAATTTTCTATTTCTGGAAAGATGGTGAATCAAGACCTGTTGCTACACATAACCTTGCTCGTCTTAGTAAAGGAAAAATGGTGGGTGTACGTTATAATGCAGATAAAGCCTGGGTAGGCAGTAGTATCGCTTTTTTCGAAAAATAATAAACGGGGAAATTCCTTTATAAAAACAGGCCTTGGGGTTTTGGCATTTTACCATTCACCATTGGTTGGCTCAATTCAACATACTTACCAATTTTTCTAACGGCAAAGTTGTGTAAGAAAAATTTATCCTGCCTGAAAAAAATTGATTTCTTCTTGCAGGTTCAAAAAAGGATATTGTGTTTGTAATTGCACACATTCAGATAAATATTTTTTCCTGAATTTTTGGTGTTGTTCTGAGGCAAAATGAAAGGGCTGATGATTTTTTGCGATGACGATTTCTTTCATCTTTTCAAGTATGTTGCGGGTTTGTTTATCCATACAATTTTCGCAAAATTTTTCCAACACAAAAGAGGTGGCCGCATAATTTGGATGCACCAGATCTATGTCATAAAAACGGTGGTCACGTAAAACATCTATGATCAACTCATAAGAAGGAAAGTAATACAGTTTGTCAAATTTGTCCACCACATGATGAACAGCTTCCAATAAGCGTGCTTTACTTCGGTTATTTTCCACCACGCCATCCCGTACATGACGAACCGGGCTTACGGTAAAAATTATTTTTATTTTAGGGTTGAAATGAAAAAGCCTGTATAGCATGGTATCAATGGCAGTCACGGTTTCTTCAATCGTGCCAAGTTGTTTGGTAAAACTATTTGCCGGCACTTTATGGCAATTAGCCACTATGCGATTTTGTGTTTTGAAGAGATAATGAAATGAAGTGCCAAAAGTGATGATCAGCCAATCCGCATTCTTCAAAAAATCATGCGCCTGCTTTATAGACTCCTGGATACGCTGCAACACCATTTCCTTTGATGGATGAGAGAAAACACTATGATGGTCCCATGAATGCCAGCGCTCATTTTCATATACGAGGTCATGCTCAGAATATTTTTTTTGATCAATATAATCCAAAATGCTGCTGCACAACATTTGTGGTTCGAATACAATTCCATTTGGGTTTTGAAGTACATTAAATTTATGCGATTTTAAAAAATCACCGATATGCTCTGTAAAACAGGAACCCATCAATAAAATCCGTTCATCATATTTTACCGGTGGCGTTATTTTTTTGATATGTATGGGCAAATTAAACAACATCATGAAAATATTTCTGCTGCCAGTAGAAAGCACGTTTCTAATTTTTCCTTATCAATGGGCAACACTTCCTTTTTACTTTCAAAAAAGCGGATCATAAATTCTGTAGCCATATTTCCAACCAGGTCATCCTGTGCCATAGGGCAACCGCCATAACCTTTTAAAGCTCCATCGAAGCGCTTACACCCCGCATTCCATGCAGCTTCTAACTTTTCCAGCTTAGTCTTATCGGACGAATGCAAATGCACGCCGATTGAAATACCGGGATATTTTGGCATAAGGGTTTCCAGTGCAAAACGTATTTGTTTGGGTGTAGCCAGACCAACCGTATCCGCGAGGGAAATAATAGTTATTTCTCTTTTAGCCATCTCATCTGCCCAGTTTAATAATATCTCGTCATTGTATGCATCTCCATAAGGATTGCCAAAAGCCATACTCAGATACACTACCAATTGTTTATTTTTTTTCAAACACACTTCCTGAATCGTTTCAATGCGGGCCATACTTTCCATCGGAGTACTCCCTGTATTTCTTTGTTGAAAAGTAGAAGATATGGAAAATGGAAAACCAAGATAGGTGATCTGTTCATGCTGTGCTGCTTCTTCTGCGCCTCTTAAATTGGCAATAATCGCCAGTAATTTGGTGGCGCTGCCTTCAAGATTTAAGCCTTCCAATACTTTCGCCGTATCAGCCATTTGAGGAATTGCTTTGGGTGATACAAAACTGCCAAAGTCCAGCGTATCAAAGCCTACCTGCAAAAGAGCATTTAAATAATTTATTTTCTTTTGGGTAGGAATTTCATGTGGCCAACCCTGCATGGCATCGCGCGGGCATTCTATCAGTTGAATCATTTCAAGGATTTAAACATGATTTAATGGGTCCTCTGTTTACCGGCTTCATACAAAATGATTCCTGCAGCAACAGATACATTCAATGAATCAAATTGTTTTTCCATAGGAATAGAAAATAAAGTATCCGCTTTTGCTTGTACAGCCTCCTGGATTCCTGTTCCTTCATTACCCATAATAATGCAACAGGGATCTCTAAATTCCATTTCATGCAATTTTTTTTGTTGATTCATAGCACTTGCAAAAATACGTATCCCATTCAATTGCAGTATTTCAAGGCCCTCCAGTAAATGTCTGACGCGGCAGACAGGAACATGCTCCAATGCGCCGGCACTGCTCTTCATAGCATCTTCCTGTAAAGCGCCAACTCCTTTTTCCGGGATGATAATGGCATGTACACCAAAGCAAAAAGCCGTTCTTGCAATAGCGCCTATATTTCGAACATCCGTGATACCATCTAACATGAGCATCAGCGGCGATTCACCATTTGAAAGAATGAAATCTATATTTTGTTGAAGATCGGCATAAGCAATAGAAGATTTAAAAGCAATGATTCCCTGGTGAAGAATATTGGTCAGGCTATTCAGCTTTTCATTGGGAACATATTGTATCGGTATATTGCGCTCCTTTGCAAGCTTCTTGATCTCGGTAATTGAATCGCCATGCGCATTTTTGTATAAAAGAATTTTATCAATATGGGCATTCCGACGTAAGGCTTCCATCACCGGGTTACGGCCGGTAATAATATTTTTTTTGGATAAATAATCTGGGCTTCTTTTAAATGGTTCGCGGGGCAAAGAAAATTTTTTAAGATTTTTTTCAAGGTACAAATATATTGTATTTCCATTGTATAAGTTATCCGCATTGCTTCTACTCTTTTAAAAAAATAAAATACTGCGAACCAATTTCAATACTTCTAATATGCCCGGATGAAAATTCAGTTTTTGTATGAATGGAATTTTATCAGTCCATCTAAAGGTGATTGCATAATTTTCCCTTTAATAAAACCATACTCCCGGCAAAGGGTTTCTAAAACATCTTTAAAACCAAAAGCTATACTTCCAATAAAACCTAAAGGATATTTTTCACTTTCTTTAAAACGGGTGATATGCAGTTCAAAAAATTTCCGGAAAGAATCTTCTATAATATTTTCGATCATATAATGCCCTCGGTTTGATGCCAGGAATAAGGCAAATGAAGCCAAATATTTATTGGGTAAAGGGCCTGCATAAACATGATTTAAAATTGTTGCTTTATCTGTTTGAAACTGCCTGCAAAAATTTGAATTCAGTTCCTCGTCAAAGGCCCCATATAAAAAAAGTTGAATTACTTTTTTACCGAGATAGGCGCCGCTTCCTTCATCGCCCAGTATAAACCCAAGTCCGGGACTGCTTTTTACAATTTTTTTTCCATTATATACACATAAAGAAGATCCGGTGCCTAAAATCGCCGCGAGGCCTTTTTCATTTCCACATACGGCCCTTGCGGCTCCCGTAATATCTGTTTCTACTTCAATTTTGGCCTTAGGAAAAGTCTCTTTTAATAAAGCCTTTATAGCTTGAAGGTTTTTGCTTTGGCCTAATGCCGTTCCATAAAAAAATATTTCCTCAGGTTTTTTGATGAAATCACCCACAAGTTCATTGGCTAATATATTTCTCAAGGCGGGCCGTTCCAAAAAGTAGGGGTTCAGGCCACCTGTGGTTATTTTCTTTCGCTTTTTACCCTCCAACATCACCCAGTCACACTTCGTGGAGCCACTGTCAGCTATTAATTGAATAGGCATTTGAATGTTGATTAATGATCATACAAATTTGATTAAAGATTACCATCCATATTTAAAAATTTTATCTTTAAATATTAATATTGATATTCGTGCTTTAGCATTCATAGTTACAAAGTAGCGACATTTATGGGAAGTAAAAAATTACAAACCTGGATACCTTTTCTTTTTTCCATAGTAATGGTCTTAGGCATGTGGATAGGATACCAGTTGAAAGCCAATACCAATGGAGGTGTACAGTTTTTGACCAATGCCAAAACCAATTCATTACAGGAAGTATTAAATATTATTCAAAAAGATTATGTTGATCCGGTATCTATTGACAGTCTCCGGGAAAGCGCTATAGAAGATATGCTCTCGCATCTGGATCCACATTCAATATATATTCCTGCAAAAGATTTACAAGGTGTCAATGAAGAAATGCAAGGCAATTTCCAGGGTATCGGTATTGAATTCCAGATTTTTAATGATACGGTGAATGTGATGAGTGTGATTCCCGGTGGACCTGCATATAAAGCCGGTATGCAGGCCGGCGATGAAATCCTTACGGTAAATGACAGCATTCGACTTACCGGAAAAAATATCAAAGCAGATGATATAAAAAACTCTTTAAGAGGGCCGGGAAATTCCACGGTAAAAATAACAGCCCGCAGAAATGATCAAATCATGTCTTTCCGGGTGCAAAGGGGCATTATACCACTTCCTTCCGTTGATGTAGCGTATATGATAGCGCCACAAACGGGGTATATTCATATCAATAAGTTTTCAGAAACCACTTACCGGGAGTTTATGTCTAAATTAGACAGCATGCAACAAAAAGGGATGCAAAAATTAATTCTTGATTTAAGAGGAAATGGCGGCGGTATTGTTACAGAAGCAACAAATATTGCAGACGAATTTTTAGATGATACAAAAATGATTGTTTATACAAAAGGAGATAAAGTAGCACCTACGGAAATTCGCGCCATAAAAGATGGATTATTTGAAAAAGGAAAACTGGTCATATTGATTGATGAAAATTCTGCCAGCGCTACGGAAATATTGGCCGGCGCTTTACAGGATTGGGACAGGGCAACTATCATAGGACGCAGAAGTTTTGGCAAGGGTCTGGTACAGCAGCAATTCCCCTTATCAGATGGCGGCGCATTAAGGCTTACCATTGCCCGGTATTATACTCCACTTGGCCGCAGCCTTCAGAAATCTTATGCCGGCGGAAAAGATAAATATGAGGAGGAAGTCATTGATAGATTTGAAGATGGAGAAGTCGTGCATGGTGATACATCTCAACCGATAGGCAAAGCTTTTAAAACGCCAGGAGGTCATGTGGTATATGATGGAGGGGGCATTACGCCGGATATTTTTATTCCTTTTGATACAGCCTCTCAACCTCATGCAGTTATTTTATTATATATGAAAAACACCTTGAATAATTTTGTCTATCATTATTTTCTGCAACATAAAAATTTGTTTACAGCCATCAAATCCCCCGATGATTTAATGAATCAATTTAAACCGGGAGAATCAGAATGGAATCAACTGGTTTCGTTTGCAAAAAAAGATACGATCAACCTTGACAAAATTCCAGCAAGTGCCCGAATCAGTTTATTAGAAAAGATGCAGGCCCTCATGGCGCGTCAGTTATGGCGCACGCAGGGCTTTTATGAAGTTGATAATCACTATGACCCTACCGTTCAAAAAGCATTGGAAATTACGAAATAAATAAAGCAGGAAAACACGCTCAAAGAAAAAGCCTTAATCAGTATTTTGTCATCCATGAAAATATCTGGAGGCATATTTTTATGATCTCATAACTGCAAACACTTAGATTAAAACAATCTCATCCCTGTATTAAACGGAATTGAAATTTTCATTCATCATCTCCTCAATATGTTTTAAATTTGAACTAGCAAATCCTATTCTTCACCACTCAATTAAACTTATGAGAAAAGAATTACATCCCAATTTGTCTTTGGGTCTTTCTTCGCTTCCTTTTCTTTTGCCACAAGAAAAAGCAGGCGCATCCCAAAGCGATTTTAAGACGGCCGAAACCATTACCCACACAGCGTTT